>ENA-OFCE01000006-OFCE01000006.1-metagenomes-genome-assembly--contig:-NODE-6-length-195187-cov-6.541285_pt1 | contig 195187 bp, 185 predicted proteins | sample MGYA00153388_OFCE01 | MGnify analysis MGYA00153388
TTGTGAACGACTTCTTTTCTCCTGCTTTAGGCTGTTTTTCATCCCGTTTTTGGGTGAAAAGCAGCCTATTTCCCGTCTCAATTTTTCTGGGGATTCCTCAGCCCAAAGGGAGAGGGAACCGATCGAGTCCGCTGAATTTTCTGCGTAACACCCTGACTTTCGTTTTACTTACTCCACACTTACCGAAGCAGCACAACCTCATCAAAAACACCGGGCAGCTCCCTCTCCCTGTGGGAGAGGGCAGGAGTGAGGGGCGACTGATAGCCTTAACTGATAAACCATACGTTTTCTGTCTATATTTCAATCATTTTTATACTTTTTTTACACCCGGCCCCGCTATTTTTTCATCTTCTTTCTACTGCCCTCCCTACACTCAGGCTATCAAAAACAACACCTCTGGAGGTGTCCCGTGAGTTTCAGCGTTATTGGTGGTGCGCTGTTGGTCCTGCTGCTGTTGGGCTATCTGGTTTATGCCCTGTTTAATGCGGAGGACTTCTGATGGCAGCTTCAGCCTTCTTGTTGATCGCCAGCTTTGTGCTGGTGCTTCTGGTGCTGGCTCGTCCCCTGGGCAGCTTTATAGCTCGCCTGATCGAGGGTGAGCCACTACCGGTGCTGCGCCATGTGGAAGCAGCCGTCTGGCGTTGCTGCGGTAATGACACCGCCGAGATGACCTGGTGGCAATACGCACTGGCGATCCTGTGGTTCAATATCCTCGGTTTGGTGCTGCTGTTGGTGCTGCTGATGGCACAGGGTTCCTTACCGCTCAACCCGCAAGGGTTCCCCGGTTTATCTTGGGATCTGGCGTTCAATACCGCCGTCAGCTTCGTCACCAATACCAACTGGCAGGCCTACAGTGGGGAAAACACCCTCAGCTATCTCAGCCAGATGGCCGGATTGACGGTACAGAACTTCCTGTCTGCCGCCACCGGTATCGCCGTTGCCTTTGCCCTGATCCGGGCCTTTGCCCGCCGTTCCAGCGCCACCATCGGTAACGCCTGGATCGATATTCTGCGCATTACTCTGTATGTGCTGTTGCCACTGTCATTGCTGGTGGCGCTGTTCTTCGTCAGCCAGGGGACATTGCAGAACTTCCTGCCTTACCTGCATGTAACCACGCTGGAAGGGGCACAGCAGACCTTGCCTATGGGGCCAGTGGCCTCGCAGGAAGCGATCAAGTTACTCGGCACCAACGGTGGCGGCTTCTTCGGTGCCAACTCGGCGCATCCGTTTGAAAACCCGACCGTATTGACCAACTTTGTACAGATGCTGGCGATCTTCCTGATCCCTTGTGCCCTGTGCTTCGCCTTTGGTCAGGTGGCCGGTGAAAACCGTCAGGGCCACGCCCTGATCTGGGCCATGGCGCTAATCTTTATCGTTGCGGTAGTCGTGGTGATGAACGCCGAATTAGCTGGCAACCCACACCTGAGCGCGCTGGGCAGTAGCAGCAACCTCAATATGGAAGGTAAAGAGTCTCGCTTCGGCATTCTCGCCAGCAGCATGTTCTCGGTGGTAACCACAGCGGCCTCCTGCGGTGCCGTCAACGCCATGCACGACTCCTTTACCGCGCTGGGTGGCATGGTGCCGATGTGGCTGATGCAGATTGGCGAAGTGGTGTTCGGTGGCGTCGGTTCCGGCCTGTACGGCATGCTGCTGTTCGTGCTGCTGACGGTGTTTATCGCCGGGCTGATGATTGGCCGCACGCCGGAATATCTCGGCAAGAAAATCGATGTCTATGACATGAAGATGACCGCGCTGGCGATCCTGGTGACGCCAACCTTGGTACTGCTGGGCACCGCGTTGGCGATAGCTACCGATGCCGGTCGTGCTGGCATCCTCAACCCAGGGGCGCATGGCTTCAGTGAAGTGCTGTACGCCTTCTCTTCGGCAGCCAACAACAACGGTAGCGCCTTTGCCGGTCTGAGTGTCAACACGCCGTTCTACAACCTGCTGCTGGCCTTGGCGATGTTTGTTGGCCGCTTCGGGGTGATCCTGCCAGTGTTGGCCATTGCGGGTTCGCTATGCGTTAAAAAACGCCAACCGGCGGGCAACGGTACTCTGCCAACCTACGGGCCACTGTTTATCGGCCTGCTGGTCGGCACCATCCTGCTAGTCGGTGCCTTGACCTTCGTTCCAGCGCTGGCACTAGGCCCGGTAGCCGAACATTTACAACTGTGGTTGGCAAACTAAGTCATAACAGAGAGAAGAAAAAGATGACTCGCAAACAACGCGCACTGTTTGAACCGGCACTGATGCGTACCGCGCTGATCGATGCGGTGAAAAAGCTGGACCCACGCGTTCAGTGGCGTAACCCGGTGATGTTCGTGGTGTACCTCGGCAGTATCCTGACTTCGGTCATTTGGCTGGCGGTGCTTTCAGGCAACGCTGAAGGTAGCGCGGCCTTTACCGGCAGCATCGCTATGTGGCTGTGGTTTACCGTACTGTTCGCCAACTTTGCCGAAGCGCTGGCGGAAGGACGCAGCAAAGCTCAGGCAGAAAGCCTGAAGGGCACCAAGAAAACCAGTTGGGCGAAGAAACTCGCCACGCCGAAGCGTGATGGCGCCACCGAGCAAGTCTCGGCCGAGAGCCTGCGTAAAGGGGATATCGTGCTAGTGGAAGCCGGTGACACCATTCCTTGCGATGGCGAAGTGCTGGAAGGCGGTGCCTCGGTCGATGAAAGCGCCATCACCGGTGAATCTGCACCAGTGATCCGTGAATCCGGCGGTGACTTCTCCTCCGTGACCGGCGGGACGCGTATCCTGTCCGACTGGCTGGTGGTGCAGTGTAGCGTCAACCCGGGCGAAACCTTCCTCGATCGCATGATCGCTATGGTCGAAGGTGCCAAACGCCGTAAAACCCCAAATGAAGTGGCACTGACCATTTTGCTGGTGGCATTGACTATCGTGTTTGTACTGGCGACCGCTACCCTGTTCCCTTACTCGCAATACAGTGTGGAAGCCGCAGGCAGCGGCAGCATAGTGTCGATCACCGTGTTGGTTGCCTTGCTGGTCTGCCTGATCCCGACCACCATCGGTGGGCTGTTGTCCGCTATCGGCGTCGCCGGGATGAGCCGTATGCTGGGTGCCAACGTGATCGCCACCAGCGGGCGCGCCGTTGAGGCCGCCGGTGATGTTGACGTATTGCTGTTGGACAAGACCGGTACCATCACCCTCGGTAACCGTCAGGCATCAGAATTCCTGCCGGCACCCGGGGTAAAAGAGCAAGAGCTGGCCGATGCCGCCCAACTCTCTTCGTTAGCCGATGAAACGCCGGAAGGCCGCAGTATCGTGGTGCTGGCCAAGCAGCGCTTCAATCTGCGCGAACGCGATTTGCAGGCGTTGAACGCCACCTTCGTGCCTTTCTCTGCGCAAACCCGCATGAGCGGTGTCAACGTGCAGGACCGGATGATCCGTAAAGGGGCGGTGGACGCCATTCGCCGCCACGTCGAATCCAACAATGGCCACTTCCCACGAGCGGTAGACGAGTTGGTGGAAAGCGTCGCTCGTACCGGCGGTACGCCGTTGGTGGTCGCCGAAGGGCCACGCGTGCTGGGGGTAGTGGCGCTGAAAGACATCGTCAAAGGCGGGATTAAAGAACGCTTTGCCGAACTGCGCAAGATGGGCATCAAGACGGTGATGATCACCGGGGATAACCGCCTGACCGCCGCCGCCATTGCAGCCGAAGCCGGCGTGGATGACTTCCTGTCGGAAGCCACACCAGAGGCCAAACTGGCGCTGATCCGTCAGTATCAGGCGGAAGGACGCCTGGTCGCGATGACCGGCGACGGCACCAACGACGCCCCAGCACTGGCGCAAGCCGACGTGGCAGTTGCCATGAACTCGGGGACGCAGGCAGCCAAGGAAGCGGGCAACATGGTCGATCTGGACTCCAACCCGACCAAGCTGATCGAAGTGGTGCATATCGGCAAGCAGATGCTGATGACGCGCGGTTCATTGACCACCTTCAGTATCGCCAACGATGTGGCGAAGTACTTTGCCATTATCCCGGCGGCCTTCGCGGCAACCTATCCGCAGTTGAATGCGCTGAACGTAATGCAACTGCACTCCCCCGCCTCGGCGATTATGTCGGCGGTGATCTTCAACGCTCTGGTGATCGTCTTCCTGATCCCGCTGGCGTTGAAAGGGGTGAGCTATAAGGCAATGAGCGCCGCCGCACTGCTGCGTCGTAACCTGTGGCTGTATGGTGTGGGTGGCCTGCTGGTACCGTTCGTAGGTATCAAGCTGATCGACCTGCTGCTGACCGCGCTGAATATGGCCGGCTAAGAAAATAAGGAATTCATGATGTCTTATTTACGTCCTTCTTTAGTTATGCTGATCCTGCTGACGGCGATCACCGGTATTGCTTATCCATTACTCACCACTGGGCTGTCACAGTTGCTGTTCAGCGGGACGGCCAATGGCTCGTTGCTCTATCAAGGGGATAAAGCTGTCGGCTCGGCGTTGATTGGCCAGCATTTTACCCAACCGGGTTATTTCTGGGGGCGCCCTTCTGCCACCAGCGATTCGGCCTATAATGCGATGGCATCCGGCGGCAGTAATCTGGCCGCCACCAACCCGGCGCTGGATAAAGCAATCGGTGAGCGGGCAACGCAGCTGCGCCAGGCGAATCCGGCGATGAGCGGGCCGATCCCGGTCGACCTGCTGACCGCTTCCGGCAGTGGCCTGGATCCGCAGATTTCGCTGGCCGCCGCCAAGTACCAGTTAGCGCGTGTCGCCAACGCTCGTCAGTTGCCACAGGAACAAATTGCCAAGCTGATTGATGAAAATACCGAGCGCGCCACGCCCAATTTTATGGGGGAATCGGTGGTCAACGTGCTGAAGCTGAATATGGCGCTGGATGCGTTGAAATAAGGCTAACTAGCCGTGTTTAATACCGCGACACCAAAAGCTTGAGGCAGGTGGAAGTCATGCAGGTTAACCGACCGTTGAGCGCAAGGATGCGCGATTCGAGCCCCCATGGACGGGTTCACGGCGTGTCGGTGATCTGCATGACTTCCACCTGTAACACGATTAGGTGCAGCAATCAGGTTAAGACCGACAAGGAAATTTGATGGTGGATGACGAACTGCAACGCCCCGATCCAGACAGCCTGCTGGCGTTAGCCAATGAAAAGCCACGCGGAAAACTGAAGGTCTTCTTCGGGGCCTGCGCCGGGGTAGGTAAAACCTATGCCATGTTGCAGGAGGCTCAGCGGCAACGAGCACAGGGGCTAGACGTGCTGATTGGCGTGGTGGAAACCCATGGCCGCCAGGAAACGGCAGCGTTGCTGCAAGGGTTGTCGATCCTGCCAGCAAAACGCATCCAACATCGTGGCCGCCAGGTACAGGAGTTCGACCTTGATGCTGCTTTGGCACGCCATCCGGCCCTGATCCTGATGGATGAGCTGGCGCACAGTAACGCCCAGGGTTCACGCCATCCCAAACGTTGGCAGGATGTAGACGAACTGCTGGATGCCGGTATCGATGTGCTGACCACGGTTAACGTCCAGCATCTGGAAAGCCTGAACGACGTTGTCGGCGGTATCACCGGGGTGCGGGTCAGGGAAACCGTGCCTGACCACGTGTTTGACGAGGCCACCGAAGTGGTGTTGGTGGACTTGCCCCCAGACGATCTGCGTCAGCGGCTCAACGAAGGCAAGGTCTATATCCCTGGCCAGGCCGAACGCGCCATCGAGCATTTCTTCCGTAAAGGTAACCTGATCGCTCTACGTGAGCTGGCACTACGCCGCACCGCCGACCGCGTTGACGATCAGATGCGGGCCTTCCGCGATAACCAGGGGCGTGAAAAAGTCTGGCACACCCGGGACAGCATCCTGCTGTGCGTCGGCCATAACAGCGGTAGCGAAAAACTGGTGCGCATCGCAGCAAGGCTCGCGGCGCGCCTCGGTTGCCACTGGCATGCCGTGTATGTCGAAACCCCCAAGCTGCACCGTCTGCCGGAAAACCAACGGCGAGCCATTCTGCGGGCCTTGCGGCTGGCGCAAGAATTAGGGGCTGAAACCGCCACCCTTTCCGATCCTTCTGAAGAACGTGCGGTACTGCGCTATGCCCGGGAACATAACCTGGGCAAAATCATTATTGGCCGCCGTGGCGAACAGCGCTGGAAGCTGCGCGGCAGCTTTGCCGATCGCCTTGGCCAGCTTGGACCGGATCTCGATCTGGTGATTGTAGCGCTGGAAAACGATACGCCGCAGCCGCAGGCCAAAGAGCATGATAACCGCACCTTTAGCGAAAAATGGCGATTCCAGCTGCGGGGCTGCGCCGTTGCCGTCATTTTATGTGCCATCATCACGCTGCTGTCGCAATGGCTACTGCCGGGCATTGATTCGGCTAACCTGGTGATGGTTTACCTGTTGGGCGTGGCACTTGTCGCCCTGTTCTTTGGCCGTTGGCCTTCGGTGCTGGCCGCGGTGATCAACGTCGCCAGCTTCGATCTGTTCTTCGTACAGCCCGAATGGTCGTTCGCCGTCAGTGATATGCAATACCTGCTAACCTTTGCCGTGATGCTGATCGTCGGTATCACCATTGGTAATCTGACCGCCGGGGTGCGTTATCAGGCCCGGGTGGCACGCTATCGCGAACAACGGGCGCGCCATTTATATGAGATGTCTCGTGGGCTCAGCCAGGCGTTGAGCAGAGAAGATATTGCCAAAACCAGCCGTCATTTTATCTCCAGCAGCTTCCAGGCCAAAACCGTGCTGCTGCTACCGCAGGAGGATGGCTCCCTGCAGCAGATGGTGGGTGAAGAAGGTGGCTTGCTGTCGGTGGATGAAGCCATCGCCCGCTGGAGCTATGGCAAAGGCTTACCCGCCGGGGCCGGTACCGACACCCTGCCCGGCGTGCCGTACCAACTGCTGCCGCTCAGCACCTCCAAACAGACCTTTGGCCTGCTGGCAATTGAGCCGAACAACCTGCGTCAGCTGATGGTGCCAGAGCAACAGCGCCTGTTACAGACCTTTGCGGTGCTGATCGCCAGCGCGCTGGAGCGCCTGCATCTGGCCCGCAGCGCCGAAGAAGCCAAGCTGGATGCCGAACGCGAACAGCTACGTAACTCGCTGCTGGCCGCCCTCTCCCACGATCTGCGTACTCCACTTACCGTGCTGTTTGGTCAGGCCGAGATCCTGACGCTGGATCTGGCCACCGAAGGCTCCAGCCACGCCCCACAGGCCAGCCAAATCCGCCAGCAGGTGCTCAGTACCACCCGCCTGGTAAACAATCTTCTGGATATGGCGCGCATTCAGTCCGGTGGTTTTAACCTGCGTAAAGAGTGGCAATCGCTGGAAGAGATCGTCGGTGCCTCGCTGCATATGCTGGAACCGCTGCTGGTATTACACGAAATTAAGGTGGAGTTGCCGCCAGAGATGGTGTTGATCAACTGTGATGGCAGCCTGTTAGAGCGGGTATTCACCAACCTGGTGGAAAATGCCAATAAATATGCCGGTGCCGATGCTATCATCGGGATCCGCGCCCACGCAGTTAAGGACTGGCTGGAAGTGGAGGTTTGGGATAATGGCCCCGGCATCCCGGAGGAACAGACCCAACTGATATTTGACAAGTTCTCCCGTGGCAATAAAGAATCGGCGATCCCCGGCGTCGGCTTGGGGTTAGCGATTTGTCGTGCCATTATTGAAGTACACGGCGGCCGCATCTGGGCGGAGAACCGCGCCGAAGGCGGAGCCAGTTTCCACTTTATGCTGCCGTTGGAAAAGCCACCCGAACTGGATGGAGCAGATTTTGACTTGTAACCCAAGAGTAGAGGCCCCGTGACCACATCACCGACTAACATTCTGATTGTGGAAGACGAGAAAGAGATCCGTCGCTTCGTGCGCACCGCGCTGGAGAGCGAAGGGCTACGGGTGTTTGAAAGTGAAACCTTGCAGCGTGGGCTGATAGAGGCCGGCACGCGCAAGCCGGATCTGATCATTCTTGATTTGGGGTTACCCGATGGCGACGGGCTGGACTACATTCGCGATCTGCGCCAATGGAGCGCCATGCCGGTGATTGTCCTTTCCGCTCGCCATGCCGAAGAGGACAAGATTGCCGCGCTGGATGCGGGTGCCGATGACTATCTGAGCAAGCCGTTCGGCATTGGTGAACTGCTGGCTCGGGTGCGGGTTGCGCTACGCCGCCACGCCAATAGCCAACAGGAAAGCCCGTTGGTCAGCTTCTCCGATATCACCGTCGATCTGATCAACCGCAGCGTCTTGCGTAACGGTGAAGATCTGCATCTGACGCCCATCGAGTTCCGTTTACTGTCCGAGTTGCTGGCCAACTCTGGCAAGGTGATCACCCAGCGGCAGTTACTCAGCCACGTCTGGGGGCCCAATTACGTCGAACATAGCCACTACCTGCGCATCTATATGGGCCATCTGCGGCAAAAGCTGGAAACCGATCCGGCGCGGCCCAGGCATTTGCTCACTGAGACCGGCGTCGGCTATCGGTTTATGCCTTAATCCTGCGACGATGTGGGCCCTTTCTTCAGACCGATCATAAATTCTTTAAACGAGTCACGCAGTGGCTCAAACAGCGGATGCTTGCGGTTTTCTATCATCACTTCAGAGAACAGCTTGAGCCCGACGGCAAAGGCCGCGCTGTTCTGTTCGCCAAAGTTCAGATCCTCTCGCCCTTGAATGCGCTCAACAATGGCCAGAATATCGTCGTGATTTTCCACCTCAAACACCAACTCCGGCTTGTCGACGGGTTCGCCTTTACGGTCTGTCAGGGCTTCTACGGTAATGCGGAAACGGTGACCTGGCATCAGTTATCCTCCTGTGGCTGTTTTGGCGATACCATTTCGGCTTCGATAGCTTCCACGGCGGTCAGCAGTGCCTGATTGATACGCCCGACCTGCTCCTGAGACAAATCCGCACGCATCATGTTGCCGCGCAGCAGATAGCGCAGGCGATTCATCACTTCGGAGATCCCTTCGGCCAGATTGCCCTCATGGCGATGGTCACGCCCTGCGCCAGCCAGGCGAGCAAAAATCACTTCGATGGCCGCCTGATGCTTTTGCAGCTCCTGCTTGCCGAGTTCGGTAATTTGGTAGCTCTTACGGCCATTGCCAGCCACCGCAGGTTCCAGGAAGTCTTGCTCTTCCAACAGCGTGAGGGTTGGGTAAATCACGCCTGGGCTTGGCACATACAGGCCGAAAGAAGCCTCTTCGATCGCCTTGATCAGCTCGTAGCCGTGGCTAGGTTTACGCTCTACCAGCGCCAGCAGCACCAAACGCAGATCGCCGTGCTCAAACAGGCGATGACGCCCGCGACCGCCCCGGCCATGTTCTTCACCACCACGGCCGTGTTCCCCGCGGCCAGCAAAGTGATGACGGCCGCCACGGCGGTGGTGGCAATGCCCCTCTTCCCGTTGGTCGTGGTGGCGTGCAAATCGATTAAACATCATGGTTGTTACCTCTTGATTGATGATATGAGTATCGACGCATTTAGATATATCTAAACCACGTCAATGGCTCTAATCTAGATCGATATATCTAAATGCGCAAGAGGTAACCTGAAATTAGATATATCTAAATTGCAGGCATAAAAAAAGCGCTGTAAAAACAGCGCTTTTTCATTATCGAAGGAGAGATTACTTGGCTGAAGCTAACACTTCGCTGACGATCTCGACCGCTTCATGCTCGATCTTCTCGCGGTGCTCGGCACCCAGGAAGCTTTCGCAGTAAATCTTGTAAGCCTCTTCGGTACCCGATGGGCGAGCGGCAAACCAGCCGTTGTCGGTCATCACTTTCAGACCTCCGATGGAAGCGCCGTTACCCGGAGCTGCCGTCAGACGCGCGGTAATAGGATCGCCCGCCAGCGTGCTGGCCTTGACCATTTCAGGTGACAGCTTGGACAACGCCGCTTTCTGCGCGGAGGTTGCCGGAGCCTGGATACGGTTGTAGCTTGGCGCACCGAAGCGTTTGGCCAGATCGTTATAGTGATGCTGCGGGTTTTCACCGGTAACGGCGGTGATCTCGGCCGCCAGCAGACACATGATGATGCCGTCTTTATCGGTAGACCAAGGCGTGCCGTCGAAGCGCAGGAACGAAGCACCGGCGCTCTCTTCGCCGCCGAAGCCGAAGCTACCGTCGAACAGGCCGTCAACAAACCATTTGAAACCGACTGGCACTTCCACCAGTTTGCGGCCCAGATCGGCCACAACGCGGTCAATCATCGCGCTGGAAACCAACGTTTTACCCACGGCAACGTTGGCACCCCATTGCGGGCGATGCTGGAACAGGTAATTGATGGCAACGGCCAGGTAGTGGTTCGGGTTCATCAGGCCCGCAGGCGTGACGATACCGTGGCGGTCATAGTCAGGATCGTTGGCAAACGCCAGATCGAACTTGTCGCGCAGGGCCAGCAGGCCAGCCATTGCCGATTCGGACGAGCAGTCCATACGGATGATGCCGTCATGGTCCAGATGCATAAAGCGGAAGGTCTGATCGATGGAATCATTCACCAACGTCAGATCCAGCTTATAGTGCTCGGCAATGCGCTGCCAGTAGGCAATGCCGGAACCGCCAAGCGGGTCAACGCCCAGTTTCATGCCCGCACGCTGAATGGCTGGCATATCGACAATGTCCACCAGCCCTTCCACGTAAGGCTGCACCAGATCCTGCGCATGCAGATGGCCGCCAGTCCAGGCTTTATCCAGAGATTGACGCTGCACGCCCTGCAGCTTGAGGCTCAGCAGTTCGTTGGCACGCTTTTCAATCACGGAAGTCAGGTTGGTATCGGCTGGGCCACCGTTTGGCGGGTTATATTTGATGCCGCCGTCTTCAGGTGGGTTATGCGAAGGGGTAATCACGATGCCGTCTGCCTGCGCGCCCCCTTTACGGTTGAAGCACAAGATAGCGTGTGACACGGCAGGGGTTGGCGTAAAGCCGTTGTTTTCCTGCACCACCACGTCAACGCCGTTGGCGGTCAGCACTTCCAGCACGGAAATAAAGGCGGGTTCGGACAGCGCATGGGTGTCTTTACCCACGTAGCAAGGGCCAGTGGTGCCCTGTTGACGACGCACTTCGGCAATGGCCTGAGCGATCGCCAGGATATGTGCTTCGTTAAAGCTCTGACGAAGCGCGCTGCCGCGATGCCCTGAGGTCCCGAATTTCACCGCGTGTGCAGCATTACCGGCCTCTGGTTGCAGCACATAGTACTGCGACGTCAGCTGGGCTACGTTGATCAAATCACTTTGCTGAGCGGGTTGCCCGGCACGTGGGTCATTAGCCATCGACTACTCCCTAAAATGCCAGTACTGTGGCCGGGCAATGAGTCGCTTACGGCCACCGTGACGGGCTGTTCGCTAAATTAGACGGTGCCGCAAACTTTCTCGATCAGTTCCGCTGGGAACTGCATGGCCAGCATGATGTGTTCGATCATGCTGCGTTTACGACCAGTGTTGGTATTGGTGATCACCCAGTAAGGCGTACCTGGCACATGCTTGGGCTTGGTATGCGTTCCGTTGGCCAACAGCGTTTGCTGATCGCCAGCAAAATAGGTACGGGTACGGCCATGCAACGAATCCGTTGCCGCAGCAAAGCCCGCCGCATCGAGGGTGTACAAGGTGGAAAGTACCAGCATAAAACGATTTACAGCTTTGTTCTGTTCGGCATATTCGTCCGACAGCAGCAGCTCACGCACCGCACGTACGCGATCGCGCGGACGCTGTGCGGCAACAGCAACCGCTGACGGCTCTGCCTGGCCACTGGCAAGCACAGGGGCCGTGCGCACAGGCTGGCCTGCGGTAAACTTCAACATACGCCGTAAAATATCAGACGCACTTTCACCGATATGTTGCGTGTGGCTGGCAATATAGCGGTAAAGTTCTTCGTCGACTTCAATAGTTTTCATCTTTATCCAGTACGTTTTTTCTACTTATGAACCTGAAGCCAATTGGTGCATTCAAGCCATGGGATTATAAGGTTAAAAGCGCGGGTGCGAACACTACAATGTTCTCCCAAACGGCAAAAGCAGACTTTAGCCAACCGCCTTGGCCGCCAACCCCTCACCATACCATGAAATATCGGCAAAATTCTGCGAACAAACCAATATCTCTGCAATCATGATAACCTAACTCATTATCTCAACATCATGAACTTCACCATGAAATTACATTATCAATTACTGGCCGCAGAGGCTGCTACGCCAGCGAGCCTACCGATCGTGCTGATCCACGGTCTGTTCGGTAATCTGGATAATCTGGGCGTGCTGGCGCGCGACCTGAACCAGCAGCATACGGTGATCAAGGTCGATCTGCGCAATCACGGGCTGTCACCGCGCGCGGCGGAGATGACCTACCCGGCGATGGCGCAGGATCTGTTGACGCTGTTAGACGACTTGCAAATCGAGCGAGCCATCGTGATCGGCCACTCAATGGGCGGCAAAGCAGCGATGGCATTGACCGCGCTAGCCCCGGAGCGGATTGAGCGGCTGGTGGCGATCGATATCGCCCCGGTGGATTACGACACTCGCCGCCATGACCAGATCTTTACCGCACTGCAAGCCGTCACCGATGCGGGTATCACCCAGCGTCAGCAGGCTGCGCAGCTCATGCGAGCCACACTGGATGAAGAAGGCGTGATCCAGTTTCTGTTGAAATCTTTCCATGCTGGCAGTTGGCGGTTCAACCTGCCGGTGCTGATCGAGCAATATGAGAACATTATCGGCTGGCAAGAGGTTCCACCCTGGCCGCACCCGACGCTGTTTATCCGTGGTGGCCTCTCGCCTTACGTGCAGGATAGCTACCGCGATGACATCGCCCGCCAGTTCCCGCAGGCACGCGCCTATGTGGTTGCAGGCTCCGGTCACTGGGTCCATGCGGAGAAACCGGACGCCGTATTACGGGCAATCCACCGCTTTATTGACCAGCCCTGAGCTCAAGTGGCGAAAAAACGCGCTAGAGAGAATAGCTTAGCGCGTTTGTAGCTAAGTTAGGCATTGTCGTCGCTCCATCTGCTGGGGTAATATGGCGCGCTATAATTTTGCCACCCTGTCCAGGTGTGAAGCTGCGCTTGGCTGGGGGTGAATTTGGGTTAGGGTTTATTGGCCCGAATTGTGTAAATCGAACCGTCTGGAAGCGTAAACCGCTTTTTGATGCAAACTCCCTTGCAGTAGCGCAACAATGGCAAAAGAACAAACGGATCGCACGACGCTGGATCTGTTCGCAGATGAACGCCGTCCAGGGCGCCCGAAAACCAACCCGCTTTCCCGTGATGAACAGCTTAGAATTAATAAGCGCAATCAGCTACGACGGGACAAAGTGCGTGGATTACGGCGTGTGGAGCTGAAAATCAACGCAGACGCGGTAGATGCTCTCAACAAACTGGCCGACCAGCGCAATATCAGCCGCAGCGAATTGATCGAACAAATGCTGTTGGCCCAACTGGCAGAAGAACAGCCAGAACATTGATCTCTGCTGCCGCATAGGCGGCACGGCGTTAAGGATGACGCCAGATCGGTTCCACCTCCGCAGAGGCATCGCATAAACGCGATAAAACCTCAGGGCAAATTTCTGGCATGATACGCATTTACGGCTGAGCAAGCCTGCCCTTGGCAGCGCCTCAGGCCGCGTTTACGCAACACATTCATTTGAATTAAAAGGTTATCTTTACTATGGCTCATGTAGGCATTTTCTTTGGCAGCGACACTGGCAATACCGAAAACATTGCCAAGATGATCCAAAAGACGCTTCAGCAAAAATTCGGCAACGACGTGGCAGAAATCCACGACATCGCCAAAAGCAGCAAAGAAGATCTGGCAGCGTTTGATATCCTGCTGCTCGGTATCCCAACCTGGTACTATGGCGAAGCCCAGTGCGACTGGGATGATTTCTTCCCGACGCTGGAAGACATCGACTTTAACGGCAAGCTGGTGGCGCTGTTTGGCTGTGGCGATCAGGAAGACTACGCGGAATATTTCTGCGATGCGATGGGCACCATCCGCGACATCATTGAACCACGCGGTGCGGCCATCGTCGGCCACTGGCCAACCAAAGGCTACCATTTTGAAGCCTCCAAGGGTCTGGCAGACGATGATCACTTTGTCGGGCTGGCCATTGACGAAGATCGTCAACCTGAGCTGACCAACGAACGTGTAGACGCCTGGGTCAAGCAAATCACTGAAGAGCTGAGCCTGGCCGAGATCGTCGGCTAAGCCTCTGCCCCGGCGGATAGGTAACACATAGTAAGGGCGCCGTAGAGCGCGCCCTTCTGTTATCGGCATCACGGATTAGAGCAATAGAAGCTACAAGTTTGTAACTTCCTACCTCGCCACGGTAGACTGAGATATCGGTTTATCCCATCCATCAAAGCTTTGCATGATTACCCTGTAAACGTGCAAAGATATGTTTGTTAACAACCGGCGGTTTCTATTTGCAGCAACCGGTTCTATAATGAGACGCAATTAACGCTTTGTGCCAACCGATGCCATAGGCGAGAACGCCTCAACTTGATTAGCATAGTAACAGGACTGAATCCGCATGACTGATAACAACTCCGCATTGAAGAAGGCTGGCTTAAAAGTCACTCTTCCGCGACTCAAAATCCTGGAAGTCTTGCAGGATCCGGCATGCCATCACGTCAGTGCGGAAGATCTGTACAAAAAACTGATAGATATGGGTGAAGAAATTGGCCTGGCCACGGTATACCGCGTGCTGAACCAGTTTGACGACGCAGGTATTGTGACCCGCCACAATTTTGAAGGTGGCAAGTCGGTTTTCGAACTGACTCAGCAACACCACCACGATCACCTGATTTGCCTGGACTGCGGCAAAGTGATCGAGTTCAGCGACGAATCCATCGAAGTGCGTCAGCGCGATATCGCCAAGCAACACGGTATCAAGCTCACCAACCACAGCCTGTACCTGTACGGCCACTGTGAAACCGGTGATTGCCGCGAGAACGAAACGCTGCACAACAAGAACTGATTCTGGCCAGCCAGAACGCGAAAACCGCCTAAATGGCGGTTTTTTTATGCCCGGATGACAGATAAAAAAATCCCCGGACAGGCCGGGGAAAAATATCCACTCAATTATCACAATTGCAGTTTGCTCTCACCTCGCACTATCTCCGCCCCTCTACCGACACGTAGGTGGGCGGAGTTCTCACTTACGCTTTCACTGGCTCGGCACGGCTGAAGCGTTTGCCATCCGGGCTGATTGCACGGATTTGCACGTCACCCGCTACCGATGGGCGTGCTTTATCGTCATAACGCTGCCACTGTTTGCCGCCGTCGGTGGAATATTCAATTCCCAGGCCCGGCAGAGCGATATTCGCCTCCAACTTGCCACCGATGATGCGTGCACCTGGGACCGGCAGGCGATAGTTCACGCCCGCTTTATCCATCTTGGCCAACTCACGTTGGCCAATCAGGTTGGCAAAGCGCAGCCAGTCCTGATCCAGAGTTTTGGTATCGACCTGATGGGTTTCGCCACCTTTGTACTCACGGCCAGCTTTGTAATCCTGCTCCCAGCTGGCGCGGTGCCATGCACGTTCTGCCAGCGACACGGCACGTGGGTAAATCATGTATTCCATCTGCTGGTCGGTACGCACCACTTCGCTCCACAGTTGGGCGGAAAGACCATATGCGCCCGGCCATGGTTTGTCGCTCTTGGCGGTGAAGTGGTTACCGTCACGGTCAACCGAGGTTTCGGCGTTCTGCGGCAGGTTGTTCGGCGCAAAGCTGAAGATCTTCTGCTCGTCGCTGAAACGGGTGCCCCAGTAGTAACCGTGCTCGTCCGGGCTGACTTCATACGGGAAGTCCATGTAGACGTAGTCCGGGTTAGAGATCACCACGTCATATCCCTTGTTCGCCCAGTCGTTAGCCGAGTCGAAACCACCCCAGTACAGGGTATCCCAGAAGTTCACCGCCACATGCTTGGTCGCGAAGGCCTTCGAGTCTTTGGCATCTTTCAGGCCGTCCTGCCACGCCTGCATTCTGTCAATGCCGTGCGCTTTCACCAACTGGCTGACTTCCAGACCGAAGTAGCTTGGCAAGTGTTCCATATCTTCCACTTTGCCGTCTTTGATGATGGCCTGACAAACCTGCGATTTGGCCCACGGCTTGTCTTCTTTGCTCAGATCGAGGATGCCCTTGCCCGCTTCCGGGTTTTTCACGTCGGTATAGCCAGCGCCCAGACGGATGTTCTTCGCCTCGTCCCCACCAAAGTGCCAGGTTTTCAGCGGCTGACCGGCCTCTTTGTGCATCTGGGCCACTTCGCCAATCACTTTGTCCACGAAGTTCTTGGAGGAATCCAGGCATGGGTTCAGGTAGCTCTGACGGTTGAAGTACTGTACAGAGGTGGTATTGGAGGTATCGGTCGGATCCACCAGGCGGAACTCGTTGGCCTCTTTCTCTTTCCCTTCGGCAAGCAGCTTCTTGTAGCGAGCTTCCATGGAAGTAATCGCCGCACGGGCGTGCGCCGGCATGTCGATTTCAGGGATCACTTCAATCTGGCGTGCCTGAGCATATTTAACGATGTCGATATAGTCCTGACGGGAGAAGAAGCCACCGTGCGGTGCCGGGCCAGAGCCGTATTGTGGCATCAGGCAGGTGGTCTCGCTCAGGTCATGACAACGCTGGCCGCCCACTTCGGTCAACTCTGGCAGGCCAGGGATCTCAATGCGCCAACCTTCGTCATCCGTCAGGTGGAAGTGGAATTTGTTCAGCTTGTAGGCTGCCATTTGATCCAGCAGGCGCAATACGGCGTCTTTTTGGTGGAAGTTACGCGCTACGTCCAGGAAAATGCCGCGGTATTGGAAGCGCGGTGCATCTTTGGCATCCAGAGTCGCGATCTTCTTGCTGCCGTCGGATGGGATCAGCGACAGGATGGATTGCAGACCATAGAACACGCCGGTCTGATCGAAACCAACGATCTCGGCACCTTTCTCGCCAATCTTCAGTTGGTAGGCACCTGGCACGGCCTGATCGCCTTTGAATGCCGCTGGCTTGATATCCGTCTTGATCGGATAACCGTTCGCCTGGCTCTCAATGCCCAGCAAGGCAAAACGCTCGGCTGCAGCATCTGCCGCTGGCTTGGTCAACGCGCTCAGCTCCAGCGCCACGCCTTTGCTCAGGTCAATATCCTTCGCATGGACTTTAACTTCCATCGGGGTTGGGATGATTTGCCCACGCAGCGATGCCATCGGCAACACTTTCAGATCCTGGTTCTTGGTGAAGCGGCTTTCTGGCACCATCAGAATGTTGTTGTCATCCTTGGTACGCTTCCACTGGTCACCGGTGAACGGGGCCACAAACTGGTTAACATCTTCGGTATCGGTATTTGACAGGATCTTCGGCTGAGCATCGCCGGAAGTGGCATACCAGCGCGGCAGGAAGTCGGTGCGGAACAGCTGCCAGTATTCAGCGATAATCGGGATTTCCACCGCCTGATTGGCCGGGAAGCTGGTGAATTTGTCCGTCGGTTCCAGCTTATACAGATCGCCGGTAATGTGGGTGATTTTGAACTGGTCGTTATCGACCTTCAACGTTTGGCGCGGGCTGTGGAAATAGATCGCCCAGTCTTTATCTTTGATTTCCTGATTGCCGTTGGTCAAGGTGATCAGCACCTTGTGGCAGGACGCCCAGTCGGCACCCAGCTTGGCACAGTCCACGCCGTTCTCAGCGGCACGGTTGTCCAACATCTTCAGATTGACCTGCAGCTGGCTGAGCTGATCAACCACCTGCTGGTTGGCCATGGCAGAACCTACGCTGCCCAATAGCCCAACGGTAGCCGTCAGGGCGGCGAGAGCACTCATCTTAAACTTGTTCATCTGCAACCTCTTGCGTAATCAGTTGTTGTTTGCGCGAATTTCTTTCCAAATCTTGCCGCATTTGGCGTCATACGCCTGGCCATTGCCGGTATGGGCAGCCTGGATGCAGCTTTGGTAATCCAGCACCCGCACGGTTTCCTGCTCAGCGAACTGTTGGTGCTGTTTCTCTTGCTTCAACACGTTCAGCACCGCCTGGCAGGCCTGCAATTTCTCTGGTGAACCTTCCGCGGTATTGATACAGGCGCTGTAGGCCTGGCGCAGCTTGACATCTTCCGGTGGCGCGGCCGATTGCGAGCAGGCGCTAAGCCCGGCAACCGCAGCGATAATCAGCATCAGTTTTTTCATGGTTAAAGTCCTGTGGCATTTCCCCGGCAGCCTGGCCACCGGGGAGCGCATTAGAAGATAGTGAACGGTGCGATAACGATGAATTTGACGTCTTTCTCGTCCTGGAAGATGTTGCCGTAACCGCCGCCCCAGCTTGGAATATCGGAATGGTTGTCATACTGCGTGAAGTGCAGTTTGAACAGGGTGCCTTTGGCGCGCCCGTCCTGCATGGTGTACATCGCATCCAGGCTGTAAGCGCTCTCTCTCAGGCGCTGGCTCTGATCGTAAATCGGGTTGGTGCTTGGCTTGGCGTCCCAGGCGTAAACGTAGGAAGCGCCGACGGCCATACCAGGCAGGTTCCAGTTGCTCAGGTCATACATCACGCCACCAAACACGGCTTTTTCACCGTTGGCGTTAAAGTCGGAGCGGTTATCCCACCAGATATCGAGGCGGCCGTTTGAGGAGGCGTAGGTCGGGGTCATACGCTGCAGGAAGAAGCCTTGGTTACCTTCCGCCTTGACCATGGTGCCTTCCAGACGCCAGTTGAACTGGCCGGTGGTATAACCGAAGGTCAGCGCCTGCAACCATGCCAGACCATCATAGATGCTGTTCGGATCGCTATTGTCACCGATACGATCTTCAGCACCGTAGAACTGGTAGCTGGTAGTCATCGGGTTACCGGCCAGGTCAAACTTGTAAGATGCCTTGGTGAAATACTGATTCACGTAGCCTTGCGCCTGGCCAAATGCGGCTTCCAGCACCAGATCGTTTTTGAAATCGTATTTGGCACCCAGTGAGTGCAGATAGGAAACGTCGGTCTTGCGATCGTTCTGACGGAAGTCGTCCATCTCGATGTGCCAAGGCGCTTTGTACTTGTTGGTCCACATGTAGGAGAAACTCAACGCACCTGAATCGCCATAGTCAAAGTTGGCACCGGCTTCAGCACCCTGGTAGGTACCCGGCATAAAGCTCCAGTGCGGGGCCAGCAACGTTTGCCCGCTTGGCTGGATATAACCGGCACGCGCCCAGACCGGGCCGTACTTGAACTTACCGGCCGCTTTATACAGGCTGATACCGCTTTTATCGCCGGAGTAATCTTCATCATAGGTACGGTTACGGCTGGAGAACGCAATTTCGTTCGGGTGGCCACTCTCGCTGGATTCGGCCATTTCGATGGCGGTGAACGCCGCCACATCGATGCCAAACATGTCCGCCGCATAGCCGGAGTTGAAATCCAGGTTGGCGTTCCAGGTGGAGTGAGAGAGGTTGGTTTTAAAATCACCGGTTTCAACGTCTTTGCGATCGCGTTGACGTTGCCAGTAATAGACCCCACCGGTCAGCGTAGAATCGTCGATAAACCCTTCGGCTTGCGCTTCTGGGGCCATGACGAATCCGCTTCCTAATATTGCACCCGCGACTGCGAGCGCCAGCGTTTTACGCTGAGCACCGTGCGTACCCATAAGAAAATTCCTCTTTGACTTTGACTTTAAAGTGCGCCCGCCTGCGTTCACCACTGCCCTGCACGGTCGCTAATAAAAAAACCCTAATCGGGTAAAATTGTGCCGGATGATAAAATTCACCTCGGCCTTGATACTGTAGCTAGACTATTTTTCGCGACGCGAATTATCAAATGAAAAATGAGAGAGATTTGTCAAAGTATGACAAGGTGCACACATTGATGATAATTAGTTACAATAATGAGCAAGGTCACTATTTATAAATAATTACCAATAAAATCATATAATAAAAGCTTAAAAAAGCTAATCCCCTGTGGATTGAAAGGTTTCAGCAAGCGGAATACGCCGATTGGCGCCAAAAATGAGAGCGCTCTACAAATGATATTAATTCGCATCGCGAATATATAAGTCGAGATGATGAAAAATGATACGCGGTGACAACCAAGTTAATTCTTAGAAAAAAACAAGCGTGATCACCGCTAACACCAACGCAAGGGAGGGTTGGTTTTAGGGATAAAAAAAGCCGAAACGGACGCAGCATGTACACTGGTTTAGGTGCGGGATTTGTAGGGACGAACATGTTCGTCCCAAGTGGGTCAGGCAGTTAACCCTCCGTCGAGGATCAGGCTCTGTCCTGTCATATAACGACTGTCATCGTCGATCAGAAATACCGCCGCCCTGGCGACTTCGCTGGCCTTGCCCAAACGCCGCAGTGGGATTTGTTTGCGCAGCGCCTTCAGCGCCTCCGGTGGGATCGCGTCTGTCATCTCACTGTGAATGATCCCAGGCAGCAGGCAATTCACCCGGATGTTAAAGCGCGCCACCTCCAACGCCAGTGACTTGGCCAGGCCTATCATCGCCGATTTGCTGGCAGCGTAAGCCGTTTGCCCCACATTGCCCTTGATGCCCGTTACCGAAGACATCAGTACGATGGCTCCCTCGCCCTGCCCCATCATGGCTGGCAGCAGGTGGCGGTTCCAGTAGAAAACGGCATTGAGGTTGGTGTCGATCACCTGCCGCCAGCGCTCGCTCGTTTGTTGGATATGCAAACTGTCTTGGGCGATCCCGGCATTATGGATCACAGCCAAAGGCGCACCGAGGCGGGTCAACAGATCTGGTGCTACAAGGTTCACCGCCTGCTCATCACTGCCATCGCAAACAACGCTTTCCACCCAGCCAGGCAAACCGGCACAGGCCTCAATCACCTCGGCTGAGGGCGATTGATCGCTACGACAGGTCAGCACCACGTTCCACCGTTTGGCCAATTCTTCCACCAGCTCGCGGCCAATTCCCCGGCTACCGCCGGTCACTAATACCCATTGTCTGGTCATAGGCTTATTCTTGCTGTTCGGCCAGAGATTGGCACAGTTCACCCAGTGTCATATTGGGTTTATCGATAAACATTTCGGCACTCAACGTGGCGCCAAATTCACGCTTGGCCAGCACCATCAGTTCTACGTAATCCAGGCTGTCGAGTTTGAGCTGATGCAAGGGCATCTCTGGCGAGAGGTCGTCCATCTCGAGATCTTTGGCATCACAGATCATTTCGCTGACGGTGAGGTAAACTTGTTGGTACTTTTCCATGGTATGTCCTTATGTTGTTAACTGACCAACGGCCAGGTTTTCAAGGTGACTGCCGTTGTTATCAGCGGCTGCGACAGCGTGTTAGCCTGGATCTCCGCCCGTAACACCAGGCCGCTGTGTTTATCCCCCATGATCAGCATGGGCGAAATCTGGTAGTACAGCCGCTCTTCAAGATGAAAATGGGGATCGGGGGTAAAAAGTTGGGCGCTAAAGTGGGTTTCATGGTGTGTCTGCACCACCGGGATCTGTGCGAACACGTCGAGCAGCGTCTCGGCAGCCAGTTCGGGAAACGCTGCGCTGAGCGTCGCCAGCGTTGCCGGGGATTGCACCAACAGCTGAAATAAAAGCGCATCAAAGAACCCCCAGGTCTGAGTGATATCAGAGACCTCTCCGGGAAACCGGCGGGCTAGTGCCATCACTTCAGCCACCGTCAGCGAGTGTTCCTTCACGCCAGCACTCACTGGCAAGAGTGGGGCCGAAGTCAGCGTGCTGCTAAAACAGCGCTCCTGCGTGGTACTGTCCCGCAGCACACCGGTCACCGAGCTTCCCTTGCTGGCAATTTGCAACTGATACGACGTCTGGCACAACACTGGCTGGCGCAAACGTGCGCGGAAGGTACAGCCCTCCTGATCCGGCGCTGTAGCCAACAGGGCTGTGCTCAGGTGGCGTTTCATATCCAGCATCGCACGCATGCCATGTACGCTCAGTTGCGCCACACCGATCTTGCGCGCCTGTTGCAGGTCAAAATGGATCGGATTGTAATCGCCAGAAAATGCGGCCCAGGCTTCAGCATCTTGCACGCTATAAGTGAGATCCATACTCATGCCGGCCCAATCACCAAGGCCGCATTGGCTCCGCCAAAACCAAAGCTCAGATTCAGCGTGTTTTGTAACAGTGCAGAGCGATGCCCCTCACCGATGTAATCCAGATCGCATTGTGGATCGGCATTCGTCAGGTGACAGGTCGCGGGCATCACCTGATGCTGCATGGCTTGCAGGCAGATAATGGATTCAAAACTACCCGCCGCCGCAATCAGATGCCCGGAGTATGATTTGGTGCTGGAAAGTGGTGTGCTAAAAGCGGCTTCACCGAAGGCCAGTTTGATGGCCTGCGTTTCGTTCAAATCGTTGAGCGGCGTAGAGGTGCCATGCGCATTGATATAGTCGATATCAGCCGCCGCCAATCCCGCCTGGTCCAATGCTCGCGCGATAGTCTTGACCCGGGCAAGCTTGTCTTCGGCTGGGGCAGTAAAATCGACGGCATCGGAATAATTACCGTAGCCTTTGATTTCGCCAAGGATAGTTGCCCCGCGAGCTAGCGCGGCTTCCCGTTCTTCCAGGCACAAAACGGCCGCCCCTTCTGACAGCACAAAACCGTTGCGATCCAGGCTGAACGGGCAGCAGGCCTTACGGATATCTTCCTGCTCGCTCGCCAACGCGCGAAGGATATCGATGTTCCACACTGCGGCATCGGTACGCAGCGACTCCCCGGCTCCGGCTAGCATCATGGAGGCACGACCACTGCGGATCACCTCAAAAGCATCCCCGATGGCGATCGTCCCGGTCGCACAGGCCGCAATCGGGCTGTTTTGATAACCGCGCAGGCCCCAGAACAGGCTGCATGCCGCCGTAGCCGCATTCGGCATCGACAGGAAACAGCCAAACGGTGACCCCAGTCCCGTGCGCAGATAGCCTTCATAATTCATATGGGTTTCATCCTGCCCCGCCCAGCCGCTGCCCATAATCGTGCCGCACTCCAGCAGATCGTAATAGGCCGCCGGGCTTTCCCCCTGAAACGCCATGCCCATAGCCTCACGGGCCGCTGCCAACACCAGCCGGGCAAAACGCGGCAGGCGACGACGGATCGCCGCAGGAACCCCTTTCAAGCTAGGCTCCTCGTCGATCAGCCCCAGAAAACGTGACTGGATCCCGACGCTGGATTTATCGTAATAACGGTAACCTAGCTGATAATCCATGATCGCTGCCCAGCTTTGCGCTGCATTCATTCCCAGCGGCGTCACCGCCCCGTAACCGGTGACCACCACTCGGCGCGGCATTAAACCTTTATTCATGATTTCCCCTTTCCCTGTCATTGTCTTTTGCCACACCACCGCCCAATGCCAGCCAGAGTTTCATGGTGGCATTGAGGTAGCTGTACTGCAGATCCGCCAGATTATTTTCAATGGTCAGCAGGGCATCTTCTGCATCCAGCAGAGTCTGGAAAGAAACGGCTCCCGCCTGGTATTGGCTAGTCGCCAGCGCTAAACGCTGCTGGCCTAGCTGCAGATTCTGCTGCTGGTTTTTCCTTTGCTGCTGATAGCCAAGCCGCTGCGTCATGGCGTTATCCACATCGGACAAGGCGCTGTAGACCGTGCTGCGAAAGACAATCGCCGCTTGCTTGACATCCAGATCCGACTTTTCGATGGTCAGTTGTACGGTGTTCCATTCCACAAACGGTAAGGCAGCGTTAGCACCCAATGTTCTGGCCGGATTGCTGAACCACTGCTGGAAAACATTACTGGCAGCGCCGAGTGATGCACTCAACGAAAGCGTCGGATAAAAGCTAAGGCGAGCTACATCCGAACCCGCCAACGCCGCGCGCAGCTGGCTTTCCGCCGCTTTCACATCCGGGCGGCGGGCGATAACCTCAACCGGCAGCATCTTGGCTATTGGCACATCCTGGTGAGTGTCCAGAGAAGATCGCTCTACCTGACGATCGGTGGGCGAACGGTTGAACAGGATGGCCAACGCGTTGCGGGCCTCCTCGCGCTGTTGTTGCAACAGGCGCAGCCGGTTTTCACGCTCGATCACCGATTGCTGCGCCTGCAATACATCAAGTTGCCCAGCCGCGCCCGCTGCGTAGCGGGATTGCACCATGTCGAGCGTCTGCTTACTGATTTGCAGCCCGGTCTGCTGTTGCGTGATCTGCTGATTGAGGCTGGCGATCTGCCAGTAATAGCGCGCGGTATCACCGATCAATATCAGCGCGGTGTTTTGCCGATCCTGCTCCGAGGCCTCAACCTGCCACTGAGCCTGCTCTCTGGCCCGCGCCAGCTTGCCCCACAAATCCAATTCATAGCTCAGATCCAGCGAGGTACGGTAAGACTCCGTCGGGGTGGTATTGCTGCGCAGGTTTTTTTCATTGCTTGCACCGCTGCTAACCGCAACGTCCGGTGTCAGGTTGGTATTGGTTAACCCCGCCGCCAATCGCGCCTGCTGTAGCTGCAATCCGGCAATCGCCAAATCGTTGTTACTGGTCAGCACCCGACCAATCAGTGTCGAGAGCTGTGGATCGTCAAAGCTGTCCCACCAGCGTTGGCTGTGCTGTAAATAACCCTCCCCGCTCTCCTGCTGCCGCCATTCGGAGGGCACAGAAAGCATGGGTTGCTGATGGTCGCTTTTGACTAATGAGCCACATCCCGTCAGCAATAAGGGGAATAACAGTGTCCAGGAAAGTTTGCCCATCATCATTCGCGTGCCAGCGCCTCCGTAGGGTGAAGGCGCGCTGCATTACGCGCAGGGAAAAAGCCAAACCCCAGGCCGATCAGCGCCGAGAACCCGCAGGCCAGCACCATCGGTGGCCAGGTAAAGATCATGGAAAACTCCTGCGTTACCCAGGAGAAAATCACCCCGGCCAGCCCGGCACCGATAATGCCAATCAGCCCACCCAGCGAGCAGATCACCATCGCTTCGATCAGGAACTGGCGCATAATATCCGCAGGACGCGCCCCAACCGATAAGCGGATGCCGATCTCATGGGTTCGTTCTGTCACGGATACCAGCATGATATTCATCACGCCAACGCCCCCCACCAGCAGGGAAATTCCGGCGATGGCGGTGATCAGCAGCGTCATGGAATCCGACGCCTTACGGATGGCCTGCGTCATCTGGTCATTGGTTTGGGTGAAAAAGTCACGCTGGCCATGCGCCTGCTCCAGTAATGCTTCTACCCGGCCTTGCACCTCACGCAATGAAATACCGTCGTTGACCCGCAGGGTTATTGATTCGATCGGCATATTGCCGGACATACGCTCCAGCAACGCGGTGTAAGGCATCCACGCCCCAAGCATCATGCCGCTAAACTTACCGCCCTTACGCTCGGCTATACCGATCACCCGGTAAGGCGTACCCGCCAATTGGATGATCTCCCCTTCGGGCAGCTCATCTGGCTCAAACAGCGTGGCGCGCAGTTCCGGATCGATGATCACCACCGGTTCACGCTCGTCCAGATCACGCCCGGTAAAGCCGTTGCCGGAGAGGAAATGCAGGCCCTGCACGCGAAAATACGCGTTGCTGATGCCGGAAATCGACACCATAGCCTGCTTGCCTCCACGTACCGCTTTTACCGTATTGCTGACCAACGGCGAGACGCTATCGACATAAGGTTGCTCCGCCAGCAGTTCGACATCAGATACCGTAAGCGCCCGCGCAAAGTCGGGGCGGAGATTATCCCAGCCCAGCCCCGGCCGGATCTCCAGCGTGCTGGTGCCCAGTTGGCTGATTTCATTCAGAATACTTTGCCTGGCCCCTTCCCCGACCGCCATGGATGACACCACCGAAGAGATACCGATGATGATACCCAGCATCGACAGAAAGGCCCGTGCACGGTGCCCTAACAAGGCCCGCCAGGCCATCTTGACGGCCTCTTTCACGCTTTGCCAAAACCTTGTGCGGCCAGTAGCCACGGCAACCGGCAGCGCTGGCGGGGTCTCCAACGGCGCGACGGCATAGTTGGCCTGGTCGGAAATAATCTCACCGTCGCTGATTTCAATGATGCGCTGTGCCTGATTGGCAATATCACGATCGTGGGTCACGATAATCAGAGTGTGTCCTGCCTGGTGCAGCGCGTGCAGGATCCCCATTAACTCCTGGCCACTGGCACGATCGAGCGCCCCCGTCGGTTCGTCAGCCAGAATGATTTCCGCCCCGTTCATCAGTGCCCGGGCGATACTGACCCGCTGTTGCTGCCCACCGGAAAGCTGGGCCGGTTTGTAATGAATACGCTGCTGCAACCCAAGCCGGGTCAGTAAATACTCGGCCCGTTGCTGACGCTCAGCCGTCGGCATCGCCGTATACAGAGCTGGTATGGCGACGTTTTCAGCGGCGCTGAGGTACGGCATCAGATGATAGCGCTGGAAAATAAACCCAATGTACTGGCTGCGTAATTGAGCCAGCTGTTCGCTACTGGCCTCTGGGGTGGAAATACCCTTGATGGACATCTCCCCCTGCGTCGGCTTATCCAGGCAGCCAATGATATTCATCAGCGTGGATTTCCCCGATCCGGAAGCGCCAATGATCGCCACCATTTCGCCCCGCTGAATGGTGAGTGAGATAGCTTTCAACACCGCCACCGTCTGCAATCCGGACACAAAATGGCGAGATACGCCGCGCAGGGCGATCAAAGGCTCACTATGTTCAGCCATGATGATCGCTTCCCGTCACCGAGGAGCTCAGCACCACGCGATCTCCCTCGTTGAGCCCTTCTTTGACTTCGGCAAACTGCCGGTCATTAAGTCCAATACGGACCCAGCGTAGCTCAAGCTGCTTGCCATTCATCACCTGCACCTGATAGTGGTCTGCATCCCGCTGTGCACCAAAGGCGGCAACCGGCACACGCAGGATATTCCTGGCCTGTTCGGTGATGATAAACACCTGAGCAGTCATTGAGGTTCGAAGCAAACGCTGGGCGTTGGCGATCACAAATACGCCGTTGTAATACACCGCAGAAGCTTGTTGGCTGGAGGACGTCGCGAGGCTGTCGTCCAGCAAGGCCTCGCTAGGCGCATCCTGGATCGAGCCCATCACGCTTTCATAGCGCTTTTTCGGATCGGCAACCACGTAAAACCACAGTGGCTGCCCAACGCGAACCTTGAGGATGTCCGTTTCTGAAATGCGGGTATGCACTGACATGGTATCGACATCCGCCAATACCAAAATGGTGGGTACGGTTTGAGAAGAGACAATGGTTTGCCCCTCTTTGGTGACAATCCCCAACACTTCACCATCTATCGGCGCGACAATACGGGTAAAACCCAGGTTGGCACGGGCCGTTTCCAGCTCCATCTGTGCCTGAACGATTTGGGCATCATTCACCTTTAGCTGGGCGACCTGCGTCTGGAGCTGGGCCTGGGCTTTCTGCAACTCACTTTTTATGCCAGAACCTTCGCGATCCATTCTGCGCTGCCGGGTCAGTTCCTGCTGATACTGTTTAAGCATCGCCTGAGTGACCTGTTTCTGCGCCTGAGCGCTTTGTAATGCCGCTTCTGATTTACGCAACGCATTCTGCTGCAACGTGGGGTCAATCTCTGCCAACAGTTGCCCGCGAGTGACGCGATCCCCCTGTTTCACATACAGCTTTTGCAGTTGCCCGTTGACCTGCGCCCCGACGCTGACCTGTAGCAATGGTTTAAGTATCCCGGTAGCCAGCACCGTTTTCTCAATATCACCACGGGTAATTTCGGCAGTATTGAGGGCACCCTCTGAAGTTGGCGTCATGGCATACCAGACAACCGCACCGCTCAATGCGGCCAATGCCAGCACAGCCATCAGCAACTTCTTCCCTGTCATTTTAATTTTCATGAGTATGCTGCCGCTGTCAGGTCTGGTTGCGATGCGAACAGGGTATCAACCTGCGCCACCCCCCCATTGTCCATGCGATAAACCCGATCAAACATCGACAGCACGCTTTCGCTGTGTGTCACGGTGATCAGCGTTTTGTGCTGTTCACGGCAATGGTCCAGCAAGGTCGTCATCACTTGATGCGCCGTATTTTCATCCAGGTTAGCCGTGGGCTCATCCAGCACCAGCACCGGGCAGTTGCTGTACATTGCCCGTGCTAATAACAGGCGTTGGCGCTGCCCCAGGGACAACCCGGCATGGCTTTCACGGATCAGGGCATTGAGCCCACCCGGCAGTTTTTCTACTACCGAGTGCAGGTTCAGCCCCTCAAGGGAACGCTTAATCCGCTGGTGTCGATGCTCATCCACGTTCTCATCAAACAGCGTGATGTTCTCTAGCACCGAGGCATTGAACAGAATATCTTCCTGACTTTGCAGGAAGAACAAAGTGTGTATCTGCCGATAATCGACCGGCTGACCATCGACCACCACCTCACCTTGCTGCGGTGCCATCAGACCGGTCATCACTTTCAGCAGCGTGCTTTTGCCCGTCCCCGATTCACCGACAATGGCAATCCGTTGGCCGGGTTGCAGCGATATCGACAAATCATGCAGCACCGGCAGTTGGGCATCGTAGGCAAAGACAATATGGCGAAAACTCAACCGAGAGCTGAACTGCGGGAGCGTTTTAGGTGCTGCTTCATGCTCTGAGTTGGCAGGAAACAGATCCCGCGCACGGGTATCGATGACGTGCAGCTGGTTCTTCTGCAAAATGGCGTAGAATATTTTGGTGATATACGAGGTGAAAATCTCCCGCACAAAACTGTAGGCAAAAAACTCCCCTAGCGTCAGGACACCCTTTTTCAGTAATGGCAACGCCAGCAGCATGAAAAACACCATCTCCAAGCTGCCGATCAGCTGATACAGGCTGCTTTTGACCTGCTCATAGATCCTCTGCTGTTGCTGGCAGGTAAACAGGGATAGCGCGTAGCGGGCAAACACGCTTTTGCGCTGGCTATCCAACCCAGCGGATTTGATGGTGGAAAAACCCTGAATGCTTTCCAGAATAAAGTCGCTTTGCTCCGCCGTTTTTACCTGCAACTGCTGGGTGTAATAGCGATCGCGGTAGATGGCCCAGACGCTGATCAATCCCATTAGCGTAACGCCAACGCCAGAGACCATCGCCAGCAGCGGGCTCATGTAACACATGACACCTAACGCGATAGCACCGATAATCCAATCGGTACGCAGGCCGTTATCCAGCTCGATCTTGATGCCGGACGCCTGCTGCCAGTTAGAGAAGCGGCTGAACACGTCGCCCGGTGCGCGTTTGGCAAAGAAGTTGAGCGAATTACCGAGTAACCGTGAGAAACCGGCTACGCTGTTGACCACCACAAAGCGTTTGATAAACCGCTCCGTAACCCAACGCACGGCAAAGGCCAGCAGGGTAGAAACAAAAAACGCCAGCAGGAAATAGAAATACGGGAAGTCGGCGTCACCCGCCGAGGAGTAAACCTGATTGATGGCGCTGCCTACCATCGTCGGCATGATGAACAGGGTTAAGGAAATCAGAAAGGCCAGCACCATCAGCCGATAGATACCCGGCATCCTGGCGGTCTCTTTCAGGCTCATGCACTCCAAGGCTTTGAAACCCGTACTGCGCTTTTTATCAGCCTGTGCCTGTGGGTCGGGTTGGTTTTCACTGTCCAGCACCAGCGCGTAGCCGCTGATTTCCAGTTTTAATGCATCGATGGGCAACAGTTGCTGGCCTATCGCCGGGTTCATCACGCAGACATAGTTGCCTTGGCGGTACGCCAACAGCACATAGTGGCTGGCACCATAGTGTAAAATGGCAGGCAGGGGCAGCTCCGCCAGCTCACCATGATCGAAAATCACCGGGTAAGCGGGTATGGCCAGCTCAGAGAGAATGGTGCATAACGTGGTCAACGAGGTGCCATGCTGCGACGCTGGATAGCGTTCACGCAAGTTCTCCAGCGGGGCATCGATACCCTGCGTCTGCGCCAGCATGGCGATACAGGCCAACCCACACTCATTGGTTTCACCTTGAAAAACCTGCGTCGGGATTATCTTTTCCATGATCTGACTTCTTCAATTTCCAGATTATTCATTGATAAAAAATAACGAATGCGAGTGCCATAACAGCCAGTCTTCAGGATGCCGGGCTATCGACGTTTCAATGATTTCCGGCAGCCTGGCTTTCAGGCTGCGAGCCTGCACCGGCGGCTCAATATGGATTTTTAGTTCCTGGTCGTAATACAGGTAATAAAAAACCACCTGTGCCGATAACGCCCGGGCAATGCGTATCACTCCGCTGTGCAGATTGGCAGGGCGATCAAAAAGCCGACAAGGTAGTTTTGCCGTTGCTGCCGTATTGGCATTGACGGTGTAATCGGGGGTGATATCCGGGAAGATCATGATGTTCCGCCGATGATCCGCTGCCTCCATGATCGCCGCCATCAGGTTGCCAGCAATTTCCCGGCTATCGTCATGGATCGAACAATAAGCAAGATTGACCTTCCCTAGCTGACGGACTTTTTCCTGATAGATTTCCACACTGCTGGAAACGATCACCGTTGCCTGACCAGGGAAAGCCGCGCCCCCAACCATCCCGGCCAACACATCGGAAACCATATGCAACGGAGCTAGCACCACCGGCGAACCGGCTTGATGCAAAGGCTCCACCACGGCATTCAACTGCGCTTTACAACGCTCCATCTGAGCCTGTATCTGTGGGCTTTGCCCATAGGTGGCGGCCAGATCCAATAGCCGCCGACGATAGCTCACCCCGGCAAAATCCAATTTACGGCCATCGCCAAGCAGGCATTGCTTATTGGCGGCGGCTACAAAAGCACGCCTACGCTCCCCTCGATCGCCCAGCCGCAACCTTCTGCCCCACGCCGCCAGCGCAAGAAACCAACGATAATCACCGTGCTGCAATAACCAACAGGCGGTGCTCCTCTGCGCTTTGCGCAAGGGAGCCATACTACGCGTCAGCGTTGCCAGGCTATTTCGCCATGCCAGATAGGCCCACACAGCAAAGAAACGCATTAGGGCTCCAGCGGTTTGTCATGCTGTAACAACGACAACAGGTGGTCAGCAAACTCAGGGAACTCACGATCCTGTAATGCCAGCCATTTCCTGTTGACGATAAAGCTCGGCGTTGCGTCTATGTTGTAATAGCGGGTGACATCGGTCATATAGCTCAGTAAAGCTTTAACCTGTGGGGTCTGGCTAACACGGTTGTACTCCGCGAGATCGATGTTTTGTTCCTGAAGCCAGATATCACGATTTTTTGGGTTACTCAGGTCGATCTTGTCCCGGATAATCGCGTCATAGGCGCTCTGACGGTGCTGCGATTCAATGCCCATCACCGTTAGCGTCGCAAACAATGAGGAAAAACTGGCCAAACCATTCATCTGCTCGTTATTGATATGCAAACGGATCAACTTGCTCCCGGCAGGCATCCGCGCTTCCAGCTTATCGATATTTTCTTCATTCAGGGCGCAGTAGTGGCAGCCATAAGAGAAGAGCTCGATAAGGGTATTGTCTTCGTTGATCGGACTATTGTTAGCATTGTTATCGAAAGCGACCAGGCTTTGCTGTTCGTCATTAGTGTTCAATACAAAATAGTGAAAATAGGCTGTCGTCACGAGGGATGAGACAATAATAACCACTAAGGTATACAGGGTAATAAACAGAGGGGTTCTGAACATAAAAAACGCGTCCTAAAAAGGCCTGGCAATGAGCTTTATTGTTGCGAAACAGGCTGACACGAAAAAAAACCTCGCATCAGCACTGAAATAAACGCTGAATAATGATCCATGCCTTACCCGCCCTTACTGGACACAGGGTTGAGCGTGACTCTGGCTCAATAACCATCTACTCAAGGGTAGTAAGGACGGTGGCAACAGGATACTGTTACTCAGTATTACTTCTCAATGATACCGCAATTGGCCAATGCGGTAGGTTTAGAGTCCTGGCTGATGACTTTACCGGTTTTATCGGTACAGGTCGTTACCATATTGCACTTGAAACCAGAGGCGATATATTTGGTAGAACAGGTTTTGCAGGTACCGCCGACAATTGAGTTGGCTTGAGAAACAGTAAGCTTTTTCACAACATAATCCTTATATAGTGAGTATAAATCAGCCTTGGCATTATCTATCCCGATAGAAAAAAGCCATGCTTAGTATAAAGACACAATAAACTATGCCTTTATTAAAGCATGCTGATTTTTATTATTTACCATCCTGTATTTCTGGCAAGAATAGCCGAACAACTAACGCAGATCAATAAATTTGTGGCTAATACGCAGAGCGAAAAAATATAAGTATAAGTGGTCGCAACCTCCCGTTATTTCGATATTTAGTAATAGGAATAAGCCAAGGTGAACGACTCAGAATTTACGCAATATTAAGTGCAGGCCAGATAAATCCGGCGAGTTTATTACCACAGTTTTTTTATGGTCTTATGGTTGCAGGTAAAAACGCGGACTAAATAACCAAAATCAGGGACAGTAAGCGGGAGGGGAAGTGACATGAGGGTAGTATTCAGAGCAAAACTGGAGATGTCTCTTGACCAGAAGATCCGATCAAGAGACAAACAGGCAAGGAAACGCGCTAGGCTTGGCTAAGCTTAAGCGCCAATCTTGGCCCAGGTATCACGCAGGCCTACGGTGCGGTTAAACACCAAGCGCTCGGCTGTAGAATAGCGGCTGTCGGCGCAGAAATAACCTTCACGCTCGAACTGATAGGCTTTTTCCGGCTGGGCAGCTACCAGGCTTGGCTCGACAAAGCCTTGCTTGATAACCAGCGATTCCGGGTTGATGGTGGCGAGGAAGTCCTCTGCCGCCGCCGGGTTAGCCACGCTGAACAGACGATCGTACAGGCGAATTTCTGCCGGTAAGGCGTGTGCCGCAGACACCCAGTGGATCACGCCTTTCACCTTGCGGCCATCGGCAGGATCTTTGCTCAGTGTATCTGGATCGTAGGTGCAGAAAATGGTGGTAATTTCACCCTCCGCATCCTTCTCCACGCGTTCAGCCTTGATCACATACGCATTACGCAGGCGCACTTCTTTGCCCAGCACCAGGCGTTTGTACTGCTTGTTGGCTTCTTCGCGGAAGTCTGCACGGTCGATGTACACTTCGCGGCTGAACGGCACTTCACGGCTGCCCATTTCCGGCTGGTTCGGGTGGTTAGGCATGGTCACCATTTCCACGTCTTGCGACATGTTCTCGATGATCACCTTCACCGGATCCAGCACGGCCATGGCACGCGGTGCGTGCTCATTCAGATCGTCACGAATACAGGACTCCAGCGCCATCATCTCGACGTTATTGTCCTGCTTGGTGACACCGATACGCAGGCAGAATTCGCGAATGGAGGCGGCCGTATAGCCACGACGACGCAGGCCGGACACGGTTGGCATACGTGGGTCATCCCAACCTTCAACAATCTTCTCGGTCACCAGCTGGCTCAGCTTGCGCTTGGACATGATGGCGTATTCGAGATTCAGGCGTGAGAACTCGTACTGACGCGGATGGCAAGGGATGGTGATGTTATCCAGCACCCAGTCGTACAGGCGGCGGTTATCCTGGAACTCCAGGGTACACAGCGAATGGGTGATCCCTTCCAGCGCATCAGAAATGCAGTGGGTGAAATCGTACATCGGGTAGATGCACCATTTGTTGCCAGTCTGATGGTGTTCCGCAAACTTGATGCGGTAGATCACCGGATCGCGCATCACGATAAACGGCGAGGCCATATCGATCTTGGCGCGCAGGCAAGCAGTGCCCTCGGCAAACTCGCCGTTACGCATCTTTTCAAACAGCGCCAGGTTCTCTTCAACCGTGCGGGTACGGTACGGGCTGTCTTTGCCCGGAGCCGTCAGCGAGCCACGATATTCACGGATCTGCTCGGGAGAAAGCTCGTCAACATAGGCCAGGCCTTTGTTGATCAGCTCAACCGCATACTGGTGCAGTTGATCGAAATAGTCCGAGGAATAACGAACGTCGCCGCTCCAGGTAAAGCCTAACCACTCCACATCGTGCTTGATGGAGTCGACAAATTCGATGTCTTCTTTTACCGGGTTGGTGTCATCGAAGCGCAGGTTACATTGGCCCTGATAATCCTTGGCGATACCAAAGTTCAGGCAAATGGACTTGGCATGGCCGATATGCAGATAGCCATTAGGCTCCGGTGGGAAACGTGTATGAACCGACGTATGCTTCCCTGATGCCAGATCTTCATCAATGATCTGACGGATAAAATTGGTTGGGCGGGCTTCTGCCTCACTCATGTCACTATTCCTCAAATGCAAAGCGCTACACATATAACCTTCTATGTTCCAATAAGCCGCGCCCAGAAACAACCGTTATTCGTCAAGTTCCCATGGTGCAAAAACAAAAAAAGCGGGAAAAGATCGCTCTTTTCCCGCTGATACTGCTTACCGCCCGTTTAACGCCCGGGCGGAGCCAGGGTTAAACCCAACTTATTTCTGGATCTCGAACAGCTTGGTCTGGCCAGCAACGACATTGCCGGTTGCCAGCGCCGTCAGGCCAGCATAGTCATCAGCATTGCTGACCACTACCGGGCTGATCATCGAGCGCGCATTGGCGTTCAGGTATTCCAGATCCATTTCCAGGATAGGTTGACCTGCTTTCACCTCAGCACCCTCTTCCACCAGGCGTTTGAAGCCCTGACCGTTCAGCGCCACGGTGTCGATACCCATGTGCACGACGATCTCCGCGCCCTTGTCTGTTTCCAGGCAGAAAGCGTGGTTGGTGTTGAAGATCTTCACCACGGTGCCATCAGCTGGCGCCACGACGGTTTTATCGGTTGGGCGAATCGCCACACCGTCACCGACCGCTTTGCTGGCGAAGGCTTCGTCCGGCACCTGATCCAGAGCAACCACTTCACCGGTTACCGGCGCCACCAGCGCTTCCAACACGGTTTTAGCGACGTTAGGTACGGCCTGCGGTTTAACTTCTGCCGCAGCAGCAGCGGCCGCTGGAGCAGAGGCTGCCGCTACCGGGCCTGCTGCAATCACTTTGGTCATCGCACTGGCAATCAGTTCGGCACGAGTCCCGACAATCACCTGCACGCTTTGTTTGTTCAGACGGATCACGCCAGAAGCACCCAGGCGTTTAGCCAGAGCATCGTTCACCAACGCAGAATCTTTAACGTTCAGACGCAGACGGGTGATACAGGCATCGATCCCGGTCAGGTTGTCAGAACCCCCGATGGCGCTCACATAGCGACGAGCCAGGGTAGTGGTTTCATCTTCGTTCTTACCAGCAGCGGTATCCACGTCATAACCGTCGGTTTCGTCACCGGCAACCGCCAGTTCACGGCCTGGGGTCATCAGGTTGAATTTTTTGATGGTGAAGCGGAAGACCACGTAGTAGATAGCGAAGAACACCAGGCCTTGCGGGATCAGCATGAACCAGTGGGTCGCCAGTGGGTTACGCGTTGACAACGCCATATCCACCAGACCGGCACTGAAGCCAAAACCGGCAATCCACTGCATGCTGGCCGCGATGTACACGGAGATACCAGTCAGAATAGCGTGGATCACATACAGCACAGGAGCAACGAACATGAAGGAGAATTCCAGCGGCTCGGTGATCCCGGTGAAGAAGGCAGCGAACGCCCCCGCCATCATGATACCCAGCACTTTCGCTTTGTTCTCTGGACGTGCGCAGTGGTAGATGGCCAGTGCTGCACCCGGCAGACCGAACATCATGATTGGGAAGAAGCCTGCCTGGTAACGACCAGTGATACCGATAGTCGCTTTACCCGCTTCGATAGACTGCGAACCACCCAGGAAGTTAGGAATATCGTTAATACCGGCAACGTCAAACCAGAATACCGAGTTCAGCGCATGGTGCAGACCGACCGGAATCAACAGACGGTTGAAGAAGGCGTAGATACCGGCACCGGCAGAGCCGAGCTTTTGGATCTGCTCACCGAAGCTGACCAGACCGTTGAACACTACCGGCCAGATGTACATCAGGATGAAGGCAACCAGGATCATCAGGAAGGAGATCAGGATTGGCACCAGACGGCGGCCGCTGAAGAATGACAGCGCTTTCGGCAGTTCAACACCGCTGAAACGGTTGTAGACTTCGGCAGAAATGATACCCACCAGGATACCCACGAACTGGTTCTCGATTTTGCCAAAGGCGGCTGGAACCTGATCGAGAGGGATCTTTTGAATCATTGACACGGCGGCAGGTGAACACAGCGTGGTCACTACCAGGAAGCCGACAAAACCGGTCAGTGCAGCAGCACCGTCTTTGTCTTTGGACATACCGTAAGCCACACCAATGGCGAACAGGACCGACATATGATCGATAATGGCCGAACCAGATTTGATGAACAAGGCTGCCAGAGCATTGTCCCCACCCCAGCTAACCGGGTCAATCCAGTAGCCGACACCCATCAGGATGGCCGCGGCAGGCAGTGTGGCTACCGGAACCATCAAGGCCCGACCCACCTTTTGTAAATAACTAAGAATGTTCACCTTTTCCCCCTATTCGTCCGATGCCGGACCCTATTGGCAGTTTATTGAGATAACTCACTACCTTTTTAGAAATAACGCTTGGCACGTATCACTCATGCGGAGTGTAAAAAAATTATTTCGTATCGCAAATTAAAACCTCCTTTTTTGTGACAAATGTCACCAAAAAGTAGTGTTAAACTGCCACATTGCTAGCCATCGCACAAAACTTATTTTATCATTCAAAAAATCAACGGACAGTAATCCCGAATACCAGCTTCACAAAGCTGAGTTACGCTTTAAGCTACGGTTGTTGCCCGTACCAGTATAGACACAGTTTATTCTACCTAGAGGTGTACGATGAGACTTATCCCACTACAAGACACTACTCAAGTCGGCAAATGGGCCGCACGCCATATCGTTCAGCGTATCAACGCCTTCAAACCGACCGCAGATCGCCCGTTCGTCCTTGGCCTGCCAACCGGTGGCACCCCGCTGGAAGCCTACAAACACCTGATCGCGATGCACAAAGCCGGTGAAGTCAGCTTCAAGCACGTTGTGACCTTCAACATGGATGAATATGTTGGCCTGCCGCAGGAACACCCGGAAAGCTACCACACCTTCATGTACCGTAACTTCTTCGACCACGTTGATATCCCACGTGAAAATATCAACCTGCTGAACGGTAATGCACCAGACGTTGACGAAGAGTGCCGTCAGTACGAAGCCAAGATGAAATCCTACGGCAAAGTTAACCTGTTCATGGGCGGCGTAGGCTTCGATGGCCACATTGCGTTCAACGAACCAGCGTCTTCCCTGGCTTCACGCACCCGCATCAAAACGCTGACCGAAGAAACCCGCATCGCCAACTCCCGCTTCTTCGACGGTGACGTGAGCCAGGTGCCAAAATATGCCCTGACCGTCGGCGTAGGTACCCTGCTGGATGCGGAAGAAGTGATGATCCTGGTCACTGGCCGTGGCAAGGCACAGGCGCTGGAAGCCGCAGTGGAAGGCAGCATCAACCACCTGTGGACCATTAGCTGCCTGCAGCTGCATGCCAAAGCCGTGGTGGTTTGTGACGAACCGTCCACCATGGAACTGAAGGTGAAAACCGTTAAGTATTTCCGCGAGTTGGAAGCGGAAAGCGTTAATAGTCTTTAATTTTTTGCAGGGGGCTACATGTTCGCTTTAACCCAATGCCGGATTTTTACCGGCCACGACGTGCTTGATGACCATGCGGTAGTGATTGCTGATGGCCTGATTGAACGAGTCTGCCCACTGGCCGAGCTGCCAGCAGGCATCGAAACGCGCGATCTGGGTGGCGCCATCCTAGCCCCCGGTTTTATCGACGTGCAGCTTAACGGCTGCGGCGGCGTGCAATTTAACGACTCACTGGAAGCCATCTCGGAAACCACGCTGGAAATCATGCAGCGCGCCAACGAGAAATCCGGCTGTACCAGCTATCTGCCAACGCTGATCACCTGCAGCGACGATTATATGAAGCACGGCATCAACGTGATGCGCGCTTATCTGAAGAACCATCCCAATCAGGCCCTTGGCCTGCATCTGGAAGGGCCGTACCTGAGCCTGGAGAAGAAAGGCACCCACAACCCGGCGTTTATCCGCAAGCCTACCAGCGAGATGATCGACTACCTGTGTGCCAATGCCGACGTGATCAGCAAAGTGACCCTGGCGCCAGAAATGGTGGAACCACACTTTATCAAACAGCTGAGCGACGCCGGTATCGTAGTGTCCGCTGGCCACTCCAATGCCACTTACGATCAGGCACGCGTTGGTTTCGCCGCAGGCATTACCTTCGCCACCCATCTGTACAATGCCATGCCGTACATCAGTGGCCGCGAACCGGGCCTGATGGGCGCGATCTTCGACACGCCAGAAGTGTATACCGGCATCATTGCCGATGGGCACCACGTGGCCTGGGCGAGTATCCGTAACGCCAAGCGGGTAAAAGGTGATAAATTGGTGCTGGTTACCGATGCTACTGCACCAGCAGGCGCGGATATCGATCAGTTTATTTTTGCGGGTAAAACCATTTATTATCGTGACGGCCTTTGCGTTGACGAAAACGGCACTCTAAGCGGCTCCGCACTGACCATGATCGAAGCGGTGCAGAACAGCGTAGAGCATGTTGGTATCGCACTGGACGAAGCGCTGCGTATGGCAACGCTCTACCCGGCTCGCGCTATCGGTGTCGAACAACGTTTAGGCACCATCGAAGCCGGCAAGGTCGCCAACCTGACCGCCTTTACCCGTGATTACCAAATCACCAAGACCCTCGTTAACGGCAACGAGGTTTAATCCATGAACAGCGAGTAGAATTATTGATGAGCACTGGCGGACAAGCACAAATAGGGAATGTTGACTTAGTTAAGCAACTTAACGGCGCAGCAGTGTATCGCCTGATCGACCAGCAAGGCCCGATCTCGCGCATTCAGATTGCCGAACTCAGCCAGCTTGCCCCCGCCAGCGTCACTAAAATTACTCGCCAACTGTTGGAGCGCGGGCTGATCAAAGAGGTCGATCAGCAAGCCTCCACCGGTGGCCGCCGTGCCATTTCCATTGTCAGTGAAACCCGCAATTTCCACACCGTTGCCGTCCGCCTGGGCCGCCATGATGCCACTATCACCCTGTACGATATGGGCGGTAAGTCGCTCGGAGAGGAGCACTATCCTCTGCCGGAACGCACCCAGGAGACACTGGAAAACGCACTGCTCAACGCCATTGCGCAGTTTATCGAAAGCTACCAGCGCAAACTGCGCGAACTGATCGCCATTGCCGTGATCCTGCCTGGCCTGGTCGATCCGGCTTTAGGCGTAGTGCGCTACATGCCGCACATCAGCGTCGATAACTGGGCGTTGGTCGATCATCTTCAGCAACGCTTCAACGTCACCAGTTTTGTCGGCCACGATATCCGCAGCCTGGCCTTGGCGGAGCACTACTTCGGGGCTACCCGGGATTGTGAAGACTCCATTCTGGTGCGCCTGCACCGGGGCACTGGCGCCGGGATCATCGTCAACGGCAAAATCTTCCTCGGTAATAACGGCAACGTGGGGGAGATTGGTCATATTCAAATCGATCCCCTCGGCGAGCGCTGCCACTGCGGTAACTTCGGCTGCCTGGAAACCGTGGCAGCCAACGCTGCTATCGAACAACGCGTACGCCACCTGCTGAGTCAGGGCTACCCAAGCAAAATGACGCTGGACGACTGTAGCATTGCCGCCATCTGCAAAGCCGCCAATCGCGGAGATTTGCTGGCCAGCGAAGTGATCGAACACGTTGGCCGCTATCTGGGCAAGGCGGTAGCCATCGCCATCAACCTGTTCAACCCGCAAAAAGTGGTGATCGCCGGTGAAATCACCGAAGCGGACAAAGTGCTGTTACCCGCCATCCAAAGCTGCATCAACACCCAGGTACTGAAGGATTTCCGCAGAAACCTGCCGGTGGTCACTTCCGAACTCAATCATCGTTCAGCGATCGGTGCTTTTGCCCTGGCTAAACGGGCAATGCTCAACGGTGTACTTCTCCAACGGCTGCTAGAAAGTTAAACTGCCTGTTTGGCAGGGATGCACTTCTGGCTTTTTTGCCCTGCCGTTTATCATGAGACCAGCAACAATGACTATCAAAAACGTGATATGTGACATCGACGGCGTGCTGCTGCATGACAATACCCCGATCCCTGGAGCCGATCTGTTCCTGGCTCGTATTCAGGAGCAGGGAATGCCGCTGGTGGTGCTAACCAACTACCCTTCGCAAACCGCCCAGGATCTGGCCAACCGCTTTGCCGCCGCTGGCCTGGACGTGCCAGAAAGCGCATTTTATACCTCAGCGATGGCGACGGCCGATTTCCTGCGCCGCCAGGAAGGTAAAAAAGCCTATGTGGTGGGCGAAGGCGCACTGATCCACGAACTCTACAAAGCCGGCTTTACCATCACCGATATCAACCCGGATTTCGTGATCGTGGGTGAAACCCGTTCCTACAACTGGGACATGATGCATAAAGCGGCCTTCTTCGTGAACAACGGGGCACGGTTTATTGCCACCAACCCGGATACCCATGGCCATGGTTTCACACCCGCCTGTGGGGCTCTGTGCGCGCCGATCGAGAAGATCACCGGCCGTAAGCCGTTTTATGTCGGCAAGCCTAGCCCGTGGATTATCCGCGCCGCACTGAACAAGATGCAGGGACATTCGGAAGAAACGGTGATTGTCGGGGACAACCTGCGCACCGATATCCTGGCTGGCTTCCAGGCCGGGCTGGAAACCGTGCTGGTGCTGTCTGGCGTCTCAAACCTGAACGATGTTGAATCCATGCCGTTCCGCCCGAGCTATATCTTCCCTTCCGTGGCGGATATCACTATTTTTTAAGCCGCAAGCAATGGCCCCTCACCCTAACCCTCTCCCGCAGGGAGAGGGGACCGATCCAGCTCGTTGATCGCTTGACGTAATACCTTACCTTGCTGTTCTTACACTCTACTTTCCGAAGTCGCACAAGCTAATCAAGATCTCCGGACAGCTCCCTCTCCCTGTGGGAGAGGGGTGGGGTGAGGGGAAACATCGATCATCAAAACGCCTGAAAATTTATCTCGCCCTCGCCTCCTTCGGCAATAAATTAGATATTCAACAATTTTTAACGCCAAAAAATGAATTTCCGCTAATTTCAGCACCCCACCCCAAGACTATTTTTCAGCGTAACGTTAAATCGCTTGCATCTACCTCAGCTTTTGACGCATTTTCATTATCAGAAGGCAGCAAAGCCGCACCGTTACTGATCTTACAGGCGCGCTGCACATCACATCACCGCCATAAAATGTCGTTAGGAGAGTTTGTATGTGTTCTATTTTCGGTGTGCTCGATCTGAAGTCCGATCCGGTTGAATTGCGTAAAAGAGCGTTGGAACTGTCGCGCCTGATGCGCCATCGCGGCCCAGACTGGTCCGGCGTCTACGCCAGCGATAAAGCCATTCTGGTTCACGAGCGCCTGTCGATTGTTGACGTGAATAACGGTGCCCAACCGCTATACAACGCTGCACACACCCACGTATTGGCGGTTAACGGTGAAATTTATAACCATCAGGCCTTGCGTCAGCAGTTGGGTGAGCACTATCAATTCCAGACTGGATCCGACTGCGAAGTGATCCTGGCGCTGTATCAGGAAAAAGGCCCGAACTTCCTTGACGATCTGCAAGGTATGTTCGCCTTTGCCCTATACGACACGGAAAAAGACGCTTACCTGATTGGCCGTGACCACCTCGGCATCATCCCGCTGTATATGGGGCACGATGAGCACGGCAACCTGTATGTCGCTTCTGAGATGAAGGCGCTGGTGCCGGTCTGCCGTAGCATTAAGGAATTCCCGGCGGGCAGCTACCTGTGGAGCCAAGACGGTGAAATCCGCGAATACTACCAGCGCGACTGGTTCGACTATGACAACGTCAAAGACAACATCACCGATGCCAACGCTCTGCGCAACGCACTGGAAGAGTCGGTCAAAAGCCACCTGATGTCCGACGTGCCTTACGGCGTACTGCTCTCCGGCGGGCTGGATTCCTCGGTGATCTCTGCCATCACCAAAAAATATGCCGCACGCCGGGTAGAAGATGATGAACGCAGTGAAGCCTGGTGGCCGCAGCTGCACTCCTTCGCCGTCGGGCTGGAAGGTTCCCCGGATCTGCGCGCAGCCCAAGAGGTCGCTAACCACCTTGGCACTGTCCACCATGAAATCCACTTCACGGTGCAGGAAGGCCTGGATGCCATCCGCGATGTGATCTACCACATCGAAACTTATGACGTCACCACCATCCGCGCCTCCACGCCGATGTATCTGATGTCGCGCAAGATTAAAGCGATGGGCATCAAGATGGTGCTGTCTGGCGAAGGGGCCGATGAGGTGTTCGGTGGTTACCTGTACTTCCATAAGGCGCCAAATGCCAAAGAATTCCACGAGGAAACCGTACGCAAACTTCTGGCGCTGCATATGTACGACTGCGCTCGTGCCAACAAAGCGATGTCTGCCTGGGGGGTAGAAGCCCGCGTGCCGTTCCTGGATAAAAACTTCCTGGATGTGGCGATGCGCATCAACCCGCAGGATAAAATGTGTGGCAACGGCAAGATGGAGAAGCACATTATTCGCCAATGCTTCGAGTCTTATCTGCCAGCTAGCGTGGCCTGGCGCCAGAAAGAGCAGTTCTCCGACGGTGTCGGTTACAGCTGGATCGATACGCTAAAAGAAGTCGCTGCCAAGCAGATTAGCGATCAACAGCTTGAAACCGCACGTTTCCGCTTCCCGTACAACACGCCAAACAGCAAAGAAGGCTACCTGTACCGCGAGATTTTCGAAGAACTGTTCCCACTGCCGAGCGCGGCGGAATGTGTCCCTGGTGGCCCTTCCGTAGCCTGCTCATCGGCAAAAGCCATTGAATGGGACGAATCCTTCAAAAAGATGGATGACCCATCAGGCCGTGCCGTAGGCGTACACCAATCAGCCTATAAGTAAACCGTCACCGTTTTACCTTCGGCGGGCCTGATGGCCCGCTTTTTTGTGGATGTTTTCAACCGCTAACCCTCCGAATTGCCGTTTTTATCACCATACTGTTCACAACCCAGACAAACAAGCCGCCCAGTCGCTTTTTCGGGAAAAAACTAGTTGACGCAAATCGGCCATATACGCATAATGCGCCCCGCAACGCCGATGAAGGTTGAGCGAAAAAGATGGCTACGTAGCTCAGTTGGTTAGAGCACATCACTCATAATGATGGGGTCACAGGTTCGAATCCCGTCGTAGCCACCAATCTTTTTTGCGGGAGTGGCGAAATTGGTAGACGCACTAGATTTAGGTTCTAGCGCCGCAAGGTGTGCGAGTTCAAGTCTCGCCTCCCGCACCATTTTCTTTCATCAGTCGCGCATACAGCAGGTGGGGTATCGCCAAGCGGTAAGGCACTGGTTTTTGATACCAGCATTCCCTGGTTCGAATCCAGGTACCCCAGCCATACAACACTGTTAACCAGCAACATAAAATGGCTACGTAGCTCAGCTGGTTAGAGCACATCACTCATAATGATGGGGTCACAGGTTCAAATCCCGTCGTAGCCACCATGCTTTCTGCTTTACAATTGGGGTGTCGCCAAGCGGTAAGGCTCTGGTTTCTGATACCAGCATACCCAGGTTCGAATCCTGGCACCCCAGCCAAATTTAGAAAAGCTCGCTTCGGCGGGCTTTTTGCTTTTCTGAGTTTCTGCGTTTGGATAAATGGGCGCAACATGCGGCGCCCCATGTCATCACAGACCTAATGCATACTTCAGCGCCCGCTCTTTCAGCTTGCCCGCCCTTTCCGCCACCATCAGTGCCAGATTGCGCGCCACGCCCAGCGGAGCCAGGTTATTGCTGAAGGCGGTATAGAACAGATCCATGCCGCTTTGCATCAGCAGGTTATCAGTGCGACGACGGCGCTGATAGCGCATCAGCACTTCTTCACTCGCCCAATCCTCTCCCTGCTCACGGGCGTCGCCCACGATCTCCAGTAACGCATCCACATCGCGATAGCCAAGGTTCACGCCCTGCCCGGCCAGCGGGTTGATGGTATGCGCAGCATCGCCGAGCAGCACCAGCCCGGATTGCACATAGCGTTGCGCGTGGCGGCGCACCAGTGGGAAAGATCCGGCGGCATGAGCCTTCACTGCCCCCAAGCGGGATGGGAAAGCTGCCGCAATCTCTTGTTCGAGCTGCGCCATAGGTAACGCCTGCAACTGGCGAATACGCTGCGGGCTGTCATACCACACCAGCGTTGCCCACTGGTCGTACAGCGGCAGGAACGCGCGTGGGCCAGAGGGAAGGAATTGCTGCCAGGTCACATCCTGCTGCGGTTGATCGGTTTCCACGGTGATCAACATACACGCCTGGCGGTATTGCCAACCGCTGGTGCCAATCGCCGCCATCTTGCGTACCTGTGAGTGAGCACCATCGGCACCCACCACCAAATGCGTCTGTAGGGTCTCTGACGAGCTTAACGTCACCTGCCATTGGTCATCGGCTCGATGCATCGCCTGTAGCCTTGCAGGGCAGTACAGCGTTAAATTCTCGCACTGCGCCAACTGCTGCCATAAAGCGAGCTGCAAAATACGGTTCTCGACCATGAAACCCAACTCTGGCAGCCCCAGCGTGGCCGCATCAAACGCCACCCGAGAGGACTCCCATTCCCAGGTTTCCAGCCTGCGATACGGTGCCGATCTCATCTGCAACACCGCAGGCCAGGCATCAAGCTGCTTCAACAAGCCAACGGAGGTGCAGCCAATAGCGGAGATCCGCAGGTCCGGCGGGCTTTGGGGATCGAACGTCTCGGGAGCCTCGTGCTCTAACAAAGCGACCGACAATCCGGCGCGAGCCAGCCCCAGCGCGGCGGCGGCTCCTACCATCCCACCGCCAACCACCACGGCATCAAAGCGTTTTTGAGAAGTGTTCATTTTGGCTATACTTTTGGTTAATTAGGCATCTTGGCTCAGTGTACCGGATTTTTAATCTGGCTTCAGGTCGCATGCTACTGCCACGTCGCTGGTCACCAGCGCGCCAAATGATTACAATGGCCTTCCTGCATGGCGCGTAACGCAACTTTCTCTCCGCACTGAGTAATGGCAAGTCAATGACGAAAAAACTACATATCAAAACCTGGGGTTGCCAGATGAATGAGTACGACTCATCAAAAATGGCAGATTTACTGGGAAGCACACACGGCTTCGAGTGGACTGAAAACGCTGAAGAAGCGGACGTGTTGCTGCTCAATACCTGCTCGATCCGCGAGAAGGCGCAGGAAAAGGTTTTCGCGTTGTTGGGCCGTTGGAAGCAACTGAAAAAGAACAACCCCGATCTGATTATTGGCGTCGGCGGCTGCGTTGCTTCACAGGAAGGGGAACATCTGCGCCAGCGCGCGCCGTGCGTTGACATCGTTTTTGGCCCGCAGACATTGCACCGCCTGCCGGAGATGATCAACCACGTGCGCGGCTCACATAGCCCGATCGTGGACATCAGCTTCCCGGAAATCGAAAAGTTCGACCGCCTGCCGGAACCCCGTGCCGATGGGCCAACCGCCTTCGTCTCGATCATGGAAGGCTGCAACAAATACTGTACTTTCTGCGTGGTGCCTTACACCCGCGGTGAGGAAGTCAGCCGCCCAAGCGATGATGTCCTGTTTGAAGTCGCTCAGTTGGCCGCCCAGGGTGTTCGTGAAGTGAACCTGCTGGGCCAGAACGTCAACGCCTATCGTGGCGCAACCTTTGATGGTGGCATCTGCTCATTTGCCGAACTGTTGCGCCTGGTCGCCTCCATCGACGGGATCGATCGCATCCGCTTTACCACCAGCCACCCGATTGAGTTCAGCGATGACATTATCGCGGTGTATGAAGATACGCCCGAGCTGGTCAGCTTCCTGCATCTGCCGGTACAAAGCGGTTCAGATCGCATTCTGACCATGATGAAACGTGCCCACACGGCGCTGGAATACAAAGCGATTATTCGTAAGCTGCGTCAGGCTCGGCCCAATATCCAGTTCAGCTCCGATTTCATTATCGGTTTCCCAGGGGAAACCCAGGCCGACTTTGAACAGACCATGAACCTGATTGCCCAGGTGAATTTCGACACCAGCTTCAGCTTTATCTACTCTTCGCGCCCCGGCACTCCGGCGGCAGACATGGTTGACGACGTCAGCGAAGAAGAGAAAAAACAGCGTCTGTATCTGCTGCAAGAACGGATCAACCAGCAGGTGATGCAGTTCAGCCGCCGTATGCTGGGCACCGTGCAGCGTATTCTGGTCGAGGGCACCTCACGCAAGAGCTTGATGGAACTCTCTGGCCGTACCGAATGCAACCGGATGGTCAACTTTGAAGGCACACCAGATTTGATCGGCCAGTTCGTCGACGTCGAAATTACTGAAGTGTTAACCAATTCTCTGCGCGGTACCCTGATCCGCACCGAACAGCAGATGGAACTGCGCGTGCATCAATCCCCTCAAGCGGTGATTGCACGTACCCGTAAGGAAGATGAGCTGGGCGTCGGTAGCTACCAACCCTGATCGCCCCGCCACCTTGGCATTTTCCTTTTTCTCTGCCGGGCAGTCATTGTCCGGTAATTTTGTTTTTTATTTTGATTATGAGGCGACACAATAATGCAACTCCCACACTGCCCGAAGTGCAATTCCGAATACACCTACCAGGATAACGCCCTGTTCATCTGCCCTGAGTGCGCCCATGAGTGGAGCGACAGCGCGGCCGTTGAAGATGCCGATACCCTGATTGTCAAAGATGCCAACGGTAACCTGCTGGCCGATGGCGATGCGGTGACCGTGGTCAAGGATCTGAAGGTCAAAGGCAGTTCTTCCATGTTGAAGATCGGCACCAAGGTGAAGAACATCCGCCTGGTCGAAGGCGATCACAACATCGATTGTAAAATCGACGGCTTTGGCCCGATGAAGCTGAAATCCGAATTTGTGAAGAAGAGCTGATTTCCGCTGTTAACCACGGGGCGGATATATGCGCCCCCTACCATTTCAGGGCGAATGTATTCGCCCTCCCCCCTTGAATTCCCTCCGCTGCGCACAGATAGATCAGAGGTAAACTTGCGCCGGTGCGGTACACCATGAATAATTCAGGGTAGAGCTGTTCGGGGGTTGCCCTGAATGCCCGCGCTGAAATCGCGTTACGTGACATCAACCAGGCCCTGTTGAGCCTTGAGGAATCGTTTGAACGTCGCAACACAAGAAATCCTGTTGGAGCCCGCAGATAACCAACGCCTGTTGAGCCTGTGCGGCCCGTTTGATGACAACATCAAACAACTCGAACGTCGGCTGGGGATTGAAATCAACCGCCGTGACAACCGTTTCAAGCTGGTCGGTAAAAACCTGTGCGTGGTTGCCGCCGCCGATATTCTGCGCCATCTGTATGTGGATACCGCGCCGATCCGTGGCGTGACCCCAGATATCGATCCGGAACAGATCCACCTGGCCATCAAAGAGAGCCGGGTGCTGGAGCAGGTGGCAGACAGCGTGCCGGATTACGGCAAATCGGTCACCATCAAGACCAAACGCGGCATGGTGAAGCCCCGTACGCCTAACCAGGCGCAATACATCGCCAATATTTTCGCCCATGACATCACCTTTGGCGTTGGCCCGGCGGGTACCGGTAAAACCTATCTGGCGGTTGCGGCTGCGGTAGATGCTCTGGAGCGCCAGGAAATCCGGCGTATCCTGCTGACCCGCCCGGCGGTTGAAGCTGGCGAGAAGCTGGGCTTCCTGCCGGGAGATCTGAGCCAGAAAGTCGACCCGTATCTGCGCCCGCTGTATGACGCCCTGTTTGAAATGCTGGGCTTCGAGCGCGTGGAAAAGCTGATCGAGCGTAACGTGATCGAAGTTGCGCCGCTGGCCTACATGCGTGGCCGTACGCTGAATGACGCCTTTATCATTCTCGATGAAAGCCAGAACACCACCATCGAACAGATGAAGATGTTCCTGACGCGTATCGGTTTCAATTCGAAAGCGGTGATCACCGGCGACGTGACCCAGATCGACCTGCCACGTAATCAGAAATCCGGCCTGCGCCATGCGGTGGAAGTGCTGTCTGAGGTGGAAGAGATCAGCTTTAACTTCTTCCACAGCGAAGACGTGGTGCGCCACCCGGTAGTGGCCCGTGTAGTGGTCGCCTATGAAGCTTGGGAAGCCGCCGAACAAAAACGCAAAGATGCCATCGCCGAACAACGTAGACGTGAGGCACCGGTTGCCTCCGAACAGGAAACACCATGAGCCAGGTTATTCTGGATTTACAAATTGCCTGCGCCAGCAGTGAAGGATTACCGGATGAAGCCACCTTCCAGCGCTGGCTGGAAGGGGTATTACCACAGTTTCAGGAAGAGGCCGAAGTCACCATCCGCCTGGTGGATGAGGCGGAAAGCAATGAGCTGAATCTGACCTATCGTGGTAAAGACAAGCCCACCAACGTGTTATCATTCCCGTTCGAGGCACCGCCGGAAGTCGAACTGCCGCTGTTGGGTGATTTGATTATTTGCCGTCAAGTGGTTGAACAGGAAGCGGTTGAACAACAGAAAGCGCTGGAAGCACACTGGGCGCATATGGTTGTTCACGGTAGCCTTCATCTGCTAGGGTATGACCACATCGAAGACGATGAAGCCGAAGAAATGGAATCTTTGGAAACCGAGATAATGCAGGAGATGGGTTACCCAGACCCTTACCTCGCGGAAAAAGATCCCATCTGATGTTAGCTGAGCACCCCGCAGCCCCGATTGGGGCTGTCGCTAATTTTGATAACTCAATAGAGTGATATTAACTAAAACGCCATGAGCGACGACCATTCACAAAGCAATGACAGCCCCAGTCCCAAGAAGGGGTTCTTTACTCTTATCCTTAACCAGCTGTTCCACGGTGAACCAAAAAACCGTGGCGATCTGGTAGAGCTGATCCGTGATTCCGAGCAAAACGACCTGATCGATCCCGATACCCGTGACATGCTGGAAGGCGTGATGGATATCGCCGAGCAGCGCGTGCGCGACATCATGATCCCACGCTCCCAGATGGTGACGCTCAAGCGTAACCAGACGCTGGAAGAGTGCCTGGACGTGATTATCGAATCCGCCCACTCGCGCTTCCCGGTGATCAGCGAAGATAAAGATCACATCGAAGGCATTCTGATGGCCAAGGACCTGCTGCCGTTTATGCGCGCAGACTCCGAGCCGTTCAGCATCGACAAGGTGCTGCGTACCGCCGTGGTGGTACCGGAAAGCAAGCGGGTTGACCGGATGCTGAAGGAGTTCCGCTCCCAGCGTTATCACATGGCGATTGTCATTGATGAATTCGGCGGTGTCTCTGGCCTGGTGACCATCGAAGACATTCTGGAGCTGATTGTCGGGGAAATTGAGGACGAATATGACGATGAAGAAGATCGTGACGTTCGCCAACTGAGCCGCCACATGTTCACCGTGCGGGCGCTGGCGCCGATCGAAGACTTCAACGACATCTTCGGCACCCATTTCAGCGACGATGAGGTGGACACCATCGGCGGCCTGGTGATGCAGGCCTTCGGCCACCTGCCAGCGCGCGGGGAAACCATTGAAATCGAAGGTTACCTCTTTAAAGTTGCGATGGCCGACAGTCGACGTATCATCCAGGTTCATGTCAAAATTCCGGACGACGCCCCGCAACCGAAACTGGAAGAATAACTTACACATGGCTAAAGCCTCATTACTAGATCGCCAGCGGGTTCGCGCCCTGCTGGCGCTTTTGACCGGTGCCTGTGGCACGCTGGCCTTCTCCCCTTACGATATCTGGCCTGCGGCCATTGTTTCGCTGTTCGGCCTGTTGGCCGTGACCCTCAACCGCACTACCAAACAATCCGCCCTGCTAGGTTTCTGCTGGGGTATGGGGCTGTTCGGTAGCGGCGTGAACTGGGTTTACGTCAGCATTGCCGATTTCGGCGGTATGCCGTTTGCCATCAATATTTTCCTGGTTGTGCTGCTGGCCGCCTATCTTTCGCTGTATACCGGTTTGTTCGCCGGTTTGCTGACGCGGATCTGGCCACTGACCACTTGGTGGCGGCTGGCCATTGCCGCTCCGGCTCTATGGCAACTGACCGAGTTCCTGCGCGGTTGGGTGCTGACCGGTTTCCCCTGGTTGCAATTTGGTTATACCCAGATCGATGGTCCGCTGAAAGGCATTGCGCCATTGCTCGGCGTGGACGCGATCACGCTGATGCTGATGTCCCTCAGCGGTCTGCTGGTATTTGCCCTCAATCAGCGGCGCATCACTCCGGCGGTCATTGCTATCGCCATGCTGTTGCTGCCGTGGCCGCTGCGCCAGATCCACTGGTTTACGCCGCAGCCGGATAAAGCGGTGAACGTCGCCATGGTGCAGGGCAATATCGAGCAGTCGATGAAGTGGGATCCAAAGGCGTTGCTCAGTACGCTGCAAACCTATCTGGATGAAAGCCGTCCGCTGATGGGCAAAGTGCCGATCATCATCTGGCCGGAGTCCGCCATTCCCGATGTAGAGAGCAATCAGAACGGTTTCCTGACCATGATGGACGATCTGATGCGCGCCAAGAACAGCAGCCTGATCACCGGTATCGTGGACGCTCGCGCTACGCAGCAAGGTACGCAGTTCTTCAACAGCGTGATCGTGCTTGGTGAGGAACAGCCTTACAACTACCCGGCAGCCAATCGCTATGACAAACATCACTTGGTGCCCTTTGGTGAGTTTGTGCCGCTGGAAACGCTGCTGCGCCCATTGGCTCCGTTATTCGACCTGCCGATGTCCTCGTTCAGCCGTGGTAATTATGTGCAGCCACAGCTCAGCGTCCGCGGTTACAACCTGACGGCAGCCATCTGCTATGAAATCGTGCTGGGCCAGCAGGTGCGCGATAACTTCCGTCCGGATACTAACTTCCTGCTGACCGTGTCCAACGATGCCTGGTTCGGCCACTCCATCGGCCCATGGCAGCACTTCCAAATGGCGCGTATGCGTTCATTGGAACTGGGCAGGCCGTTGCTGCGTAGCACCAATAACGGTATCACCGCCGTCGTTGGCCCAACCGGCGAAGTGTTGGCATCCATCCCACAGTTCACCCGCAAGGTGCTGGAAGTGAAGGTGACACCAACTACCGGCATCACGCCGTATGCCCGCCTTGGCTCTGCGCCAGTGTGGATCATCACCGTGCTGCTGGGTGGCATCGCGCTGCTCATTAGCTGGCGCCGCAGATAAGTTCTCTTTGGGCACGGTGCCTTACCGTGCCCTCTTCATTTCTTGTTGCCCCTTCCCTTCTGATGTTTCTGGCATGCTCCTTGCTTTAATTACCCTGTAGAACGTTGCTGATTTACTTTAACTGACATCTTGTCGCATCCGTGCACAACTCCAGCGCAAGTCTCGCACCCCAGTGGTGCATCAGGGGTTTATTGCATTCATTTGGTGCGCGTGATGTCGCAAAAAATGAAACAACTTAGTTTCATCTTGTTCACAATCGGTTATTTTCTATCGTAAATCGGCATTAGGACTATCTTTATAGCTCAGCCGTATTAACCCGCCCTCCCTGAGTGCGGGCAATCACAACAGCACAGGAGTTGGACCATGCAAATGCGCAAATTGGCGTTATCGTTACTGCTGATCGGGATGGCGAGTAGCGTAGCCCATGCGGAAGAACTGACCGGTACGCTGAAGAAAATCAAAGATAACGGCGTGATTGTTGTTGGCCACCGTGAATCCTCAGTTCCGTTCTCCTACTACGATAATCAGCAGAAAGTTGTGGGTTACTCCCAGGACTATTCCAACCAAATCGTTGATGCCATCAAGAAGAAATTGAACGAGCCTAATCTGCAGGTGAAAATGCTGCCGATCACCTCGCAAAACCGCATTCCATTGTTGCAAAACGGCACCTTCGATTTTGAGTGTGGCTCCACCACCAACAACCTCGAGCGCCAGAAACAGGCCGCATTCTCTGATACCATCTTCGTCGTCGGTACCCGTCTGCTGGTCAAGAAAGGCTCCGACATCAAAGACTTTAAAGATCTGGCCGGTAAAGCCGTGGTCGTCACTTCAGGCACCACTTCCGAAGTGTTGCTTAACAAGCTGAACGACAAAGATCAGATGAAAATGCGCATCATCAGTGCCAAAGACCACGGCGATTCCTTCCGCACTCTGGAAAGTGGCCGTGCGGTGGCGTTTATGATGGATGATGCCCTGCTGGCAGGCGAGCGCGCCAAGGCCAAACAGCCGGATCAGTGGGAAATCATTGCCACTCCACAGTCCAAAGAAGCCTATGGCTGCATGATGCGTAAAGACGATCCAGAGTTCAAAAAACTGGTGGATGAAACTATCGCTCAAGCTCAGACCTCTGGCCAAGCGGCCAAATGGTTTGAGGTCTGGTTCAAACAGCCAATCCCACCGAAAAACCTCAACATGAACTTCGAACTGTCTGACGACATGAAGCAGTTGTTTAAAGAACCGAACGACAAAGCACTGAACTAAACTAAAAATAAAGATCAAGCCAGCCAAGCTGGCTGTTGTAGATGACTGTAATAGGGCAGACAGGTATGCGGGGGGCCGTTCCCCTCCCGCATTCTTTCCTAAACACGACTCAAGGCACACCAAAAAGCCAGCCTGACTGGCGTGCGCCACGATTGAACGGTCATCAAGTTGTAAGGTGTTCTGCACCTGTTTAACGGAGTTCGTTATGTCAATAGATTGGAACTGGGGTATCTTTCTGCAGCAGGCCCCGTTTGGGAATACCACCTACCTGGGCTGGATCTGGTCCGGCTTTCAGGTTACGGTCGCCCTCTCCGTCTGTGCATGGATTATTGCCTTCTTTGTCGGTTCACTGTTCGGTATCTTGCGTACCGTACCCAACCGTTTTCTCTCCTCACTAGGTACCTGTTACGTTGAGCTATTCCGTAACGTGCCGCTAATCGTGCAATTCTTTACCTGGTATCTGGTGATGCCGGAGCTGCTGCCAGCCGATCTCGGCATGTGGTTCAAGAGCGAGCTCGATCCCAACGTGCAATTCTTTGTTTCTTCCATGCTGTGCCTTGGGCTGTTTACCGCTGCGCGCGTTTGCGAACAGGTGCGTGCCGCAATCCAATCCCTGCCCCGCGGCCAGCAGGCGGCCGGGCTGGCAATGGGCCTGACGCTGCCACAAACCTATCGCTACGTGCTGCTGCCCAACGCCTATCGAGTGATCGTGCCGCCGATGACCTCGGAAATGCTCAACCTGGTAAAAAACTCCGCCATTGCCTCAACCATCGGGCTGGTGGATATGGCCGCTCAGGCCGGGAAGCTGCTGGATTACTCCGCACACGCCTATGAATCCTTTACTGCCATCACCCTCGCCTATGTCGCTATCAACGCCGTCATCATGCTGTTTATGCGTATTGTCGAGAAGAAAGTGCAGTTACCTGGCCATATGGGGAGTAAATAATGTACCAATTTGATTGGGGATCGATTGTCCCAAGCTTCCCGTATCTGCTGCAAGGGCTGGTCGTCACGCTGAAAATCACCGTGACGGCTATTGTGTTCGGTATCCTCTGGGGCACCGTTCTGGCGGTGATGCGCCTGTCGCCGATCAAGCCGATCAGCTGGTTTGCGGCGCTGTACGTCAACCTGTTCCGCTCCGTGCCGCTGGTGATGGTGCTGCTGTGGTTCTATCTGGTGGTTCCAAGCTTATTACAACAAGTTCTTGGGCTGTCACCGAAAACTGATATTCGCCTTATCTCGGCTATGGTAGCCTTTTCGCTGTTTGAAGCCGCCTACTACTCGGAAATTATCCGGGCAGGTATTGAAAGCGTGTCGCGCGGTCAGTCCTCTGCCTCGCTGGCGTTGGGCATGACCCAGTGGCAATCGATGCGGCTGGTGATCTTGCCGCAAGCGTTCCGCGCCATGGTGCCGCTGCTGCTGACCCAGGGGATCGTGTTGTTCCAGGATACCTCCCTGGTGTACGTACTAAGCCTGGCCGACTTCTTCCGCACCGCGTCAACCATTGGTGAGCGTGACGGTACACAGGTGGAAATGATCCTGTTCGCCGGTTTGGTCTATTTTGTTATCAGTCTCGCCGCCTCGGCGCTGGTAAGCTATTTGAAGAAAAGGACTGTTTGATGATATCCCTGAAAAATGTTTCTAAGTGGTACGGTCACTTTCAGGTTCTGACCGACTGCACCACCGAAGTCAAAAAAGGCGAAGTGGTGGTGGTCTGCGGTCCTTCCGGTTCAGGCAAATCGACCCTGATTAAAACCGTCAACGGGCTCGAGCCGATCCAGAAAGGCGATATCGAGGTTAACGGCATTCAGGTCAACAACAAGAGCACCAACTTGGCGCAACTGCGCTCCAAAGTGGGGATGGTGTTCCAGCATTTTGAACTGTTCCCTCACCTGTCGATCATTGAAAACCTGACGCTGGCGCAGGTTAAAGTCCTCAAGCGCGACAAGGCAGCCTCACGCGATAAAGCCCTGAAACTGCTGGAGCGCGTGGGCCTGTCGGCACATGCCGAAAAGTTCCCTGGGCAGCTCTCTGGTGGCCAGCAGCAGCGTGTGGCGATTGCCCGTGCGCTGTGTATGGATCCGATCGCCATGCTGTTTGATGAGCCCACCTCGGCGCTCGATCCGGAAATGATCAACGAAGTGCTGGACGTGATGGTCAAGCTGGCGCAGGAAGGGATGACCATGATGGTGGTGACCCACGAAATGGGATTTGCCCGTAAGGTGGCCCACCGGGTGATCTTTATGGATGAAGGGAAGATTGTGGAAGACACCAATAAAGATGACTTCTTCAACAACCCGCAGTCCGAGCGTGCCAAAGACTTCCTGGCCAAAATCCTGCATTGATGTACCAGATGCGCCCTGCCCCCCAGGGCGCATCAATAGTGCTTGTTTGTTTCGCACTTTCCCCCGATCCTCATAGACCCCGATGAACTTAAAGCTGCCGCTAGCAAGACGACACGTAAATACCCTATAGATTTCAAGTTGCAGCTAGGCGACAAGCTATCTCATCCCCAGGAGCTTACGTTTTTGTAAGTGACTGGGGTGAGATAGCGCAGGTAACAACGCTGCAGCTTGAAAGATGACGGGTATAACGATAACGCTGAAGGAGAAAGTGATGCCCCGCCCTATTATTATCGATTGTGATCCAGGTCTTGATGACGCTATTGCCCTTGCCATGGCACTACGCGCCCCTACGTTAGATGTTAAAGCCGTCACCACTTCCGCTGGTAACCAGACACCGCAAAAAACCCTGCATAACGCCCTTGGCCTGCTGACGCTAATGCAACGGCAAGATGTCCTGGTCGCTGGCGGTGCCGCCAAGCCCTTGATGCGCGATCTGGTGATTGCCGATTACGTGCACGGTGATACCGGTATGGGCAACACCCATCTGCCAGCACCGGATTTCCAGCCTGTAAAACAAACTGCGGTCGAGTTGATTGCCGATCTGCTGCGTACCAGCTCAGAGCCGATTACGCTGGTGGTCACCGGCCCGATGACCAATATTGCCTTGCTGCTGTCACAGCACTCAGAGTTGAAAAGCAAGATTGAACGCATCGTGTTTATGGGCGGTGGGATGAATGCAGGCAACACCACGCCGGTGGCCGAATTCAATATCTACGTCGATCCGGAAGCGGCCGAAATCGTGCTGCAATCCGGCGTACCGCTGACCATGGCCGGATTGAACGTCACCCATCAGGCATTGGTGTTACCGCAGGATATCGAACGCATCCGCAGCATTAATAATCCGGTGGCGGCAGCGGTAGCCAGCATGCTCGATTTCTACCTGCCGTTGTATCTCAGCCACCCGCGTGGCCTGCCGGGTGCCGCCATGCACGACCCTTGCACCATCGCCTGGCTGCTGGCCCCGGAGCTGTTTGAAAGCCGTGAGCTGTGGGTGGGTGTGGAGACCCAAGGTCAATACACCGTGGGCATGACGGTAGTGGATGAGTTTGGCCAAAACGGTAAACCGGCCAACGTCGAGGTGTTGACCCATATCAACCGCCAAGGCTTTATCGATCTGATGGTCGAGTGCGTTTCACGTTATTAAATGACCCCTCACCCTAACCCTCTCCCACAGGGAGAGGGAACCGATCGAGTGTGCTGATTGCCCTGTGTAATACCTTGTATTTCTTGTTCTTATGCCCTACTTTCCGAAGCCGCACAGCCTTATCAAAGATGCCGGGCAGCCCCCTCGCCCTGTGGGAGAGGGTTGGGGTGAGGGGACGGAACGTGCCACAACTCAATCACGTCACCTATGTCAGCCCTGTAACAAACTAACACCTGCACCAGAACATAATTCCGAACCCGCCTTTTACCGCGACTCCGAAGCCTCTGATAGGTGGGGATCATGCAGGTTAGCCACCTGTGGCACCAGTAATCACAGCTATTGAGGTTTTGATGACGTAATATGTAAATGGGCGCAGTATGCAGCGCCCCTACATCAGTAGCATCTCTGCTGATATATCAAGGCTCAAACGGCCTACGTTGGAACTGATCGTGACCACACTTCGGGCACAGAGGCAGCACTTCCGGCGTATAGAAAGCCAGATGGTGATGGCATTTCTCACACACCAGATTGCCCAGCCCAACCACCTCACCGCTGTGGTAGACGCCGTGATGGCTAACATCTTTAAACACCTCACGCCACTCCAACTGGGTTTTATCGGTGATATCCGCCAGTTCCTGCCACAGGCTTTCTTTAATCACGCGCATAAACACGCTGTCGGTGAATTCCTCCCGGCTCTCTTCATAGCTGCGAGCGAACTCCTCCAGATCGCGGCGCACCGCCCGGGTCAACTGCTCTACTTCCGTACGGCTGAGATCCTCCACCTCGTTCAAGCGTTTCTCGGCACTGGCGACCAACTGGTCAATGTCACGCTCACCGTTCTTTAAACGTTCCGTCAGCGATGTCACCAACTCGCGGTAATACTGAGCAACCTTGTTCATAGCGTCTCCTAGATGAACTACTGCGACAGGACTTCTCCCCTAAAACTACTCGTTATTATTTTAGTCGTAAATCACTGATGTGGCTTGGCTAGGTGAGGTTTTGACAGATTGTGAGTCACATCATGGCACAGATATTTTTTTAATACGTCGAGTCGGGCCGCTTGGTGTTGTTGCTGGCAGGTCTTATCAGCTATGCTATGCAGATCTAAAGATACTCACAGAATGCTACGGATGTAGCTGTTACACACCTACAGGACCATCGGCCGCCATGCAAGAGCAATACCGCCCCGAAGAGATAGAATCGAACGTACAGCTTCACTGGCAAGAGAAGCAAACTTTCAAGGTTACCGAAGACGCCAGCAAGGAAAAGTATTACTGCCTATCCATGCTGCCATACCCTTCTGGTCGTCTGCACATGGGTCATGTTCGGAACTACACCATTGGCGACGTGATCTCCCGCTACCAGCGCATGCTGGGCAAAAACGTGCTACAGCCAATTGGCTGGGATGCGTTTGGCCTGCCAGCCGAAGGCGCGGCGGTAAAAAACAAAACCGCACCGGCCCCTTGGACCTACGACAACATCGAATATATGAAGAACCAGCTGAAACTGCTGGGCTTCGGCTATGACTGGGACCGCGAGATCGCAACCTGCGATCCTGACTACTACCGTTGGGAACAGTGGTTCTTCACCAAGCTGTACGAAAAAGGCATGGTCTACAAGAAGACCTCGGCGGTGAACTGGTGCCCACACGATCTGACCGTACTGGCCAACGAACAGGTGATCGACGGCTGCTGCTGGCGCTGTGATACCAAGGTTGAGCGTAAAGAGATCCCACAGTGGTTTATTAAAATCACCGATTACGCCGATCAACTGCTCAACGACCTGGACACGCTGGAAAGCTGGCCAGAGCAGGTGAAAACCATGCAGCGCAACTGGATTGGCCGTTCCGAAGGGGTAGAAATCACCTTCGACGTTGCCGACAGCGCTGAGAAAGTCACCGTTTACACCACCCGCCCAGACACCTTTATGGGTGCTACCTATGTCGCCGTTGCCGCAGGTCACCCGCTGGCACAGCAGGGCGCGGTCAACAACCCGGCGCTGACAGACTTCATCGACGAATGCCGCAACACCAAGGTTGCCGAAGCCGAAATGGCCACCATGGAGAAGAAAGGCATGGCCACCGGCCTGTTTGCCATTCATCCGTTGAGTGGTGAGAAACTGCCAATCTGGGTAGCCAACTTCGTCCTGATGGAATACGGCACCGGTGCGGTAATGGCCGTCCCTGGCCACGATCAGCGTGACTGGGAGTTCGCCACCAAATACGATCTGCAGATCAAACCGGTCATTTTGAACCTGGACGGCAGCAAGCCAGACGTCAGCGCCGAAGCGATGACCGAAAAAGGCACCCTGTTCAACTCCGGCGAATTCGACGGCCTGGATCACCTGGCGGGCTTTAACGCCATCGCCGACAAGCTGGTGGCCAAAGGCGTCGGCCAGCGCAAGGTGAACTACCGTCTGCGCGACTGGGGCGTCTCCCGCCAGCGCTACTGGGGTGCTCCAATCCCAATGGTCACCCTGGAAGACGGCACCGTAATGCCAACGCCAGAAGACCAACTGCCGGTGATCCTGCCGGAAGATGTCGTGATGGACGGCATCACCAGCCCGATCAAAGCCGATCCCGAGTGGGCAAAAACCACCGTTAACGGCCAACCTGCGCTGCGTGAAACCGACACCTTCGACACCTTTATGGAATCTTCCTGGTACTACGCGCGCTACACCTGCCCGCAGTACGATAAAGGCATGCTGGATCCGGCTGCGGCCAACTACTGGCTGCCGGTCGATCAATATGTTGGCGGGATCGAACACGCCATCATGCACCTGATGTATTTCCGCTTCTTCCACAAGCTGATGCGCGACGATGGCCTGGTCGATTCAGACGAGCCTGCCAAACGCCTGCTGTGCCAAGGCATGGTGTTGGCCGATGCCTTCTACTACACCGGCACCAGCGGCGAACGCGTCTGGGTATCCCCGGTTGATGCCACCGTCGAACGTGACGAGAAAGGCCGCATTGTCAAAGCGACCGATCCTGAAGGCCGCGAACTGGTCTATGCTGGCATGAGCAAAATGTCGAAGTCGAAGAACAACGGCATCGACCCGCAGGTGATGGTAGAGAAATACGGCGCGGATACCGTGCGTCTGTTTATGATGTTTGCTTCCCCGGCAGAAATGACGCTGGAATGGCAAGAATCTGGCGTTGAAGGGGCAAACCGCTTCCTCAAGCGCGTCTGGAAGCTGGCTTACGACCACGTTGGGCAAGGAGCCGTTCAGCCACTGAACGTCAGCGAGCTCAATGAAGATCAGAAAGCCCTGCGCCGCGACGTGCATAAAACCATCGCCAAAGTGACCGACGATATCGGCCGCCGCCAGACCTTCAACACCGCCATCGCCGCCGTGATGGAGCTGATGAACAAGCTGGGCCGTGCGCCGCAGGAAAGTGAACAGGATCGCGCGCTGCTGCAAGAAGCCTTGCTGGCCGTGGTACGTATGCTGTATCCGTTCACGCCACACGTCTGTTTCACCCTGTGGCAGGCGTTGAATGCCGAAGGCGACGTAGACACTGCGCCATGGCCAGTGGCAGACGAAGCCGCCATGGTGGAAGATTCCAAACTGGTGGTGGTACAGGTTAACGGCAAGGTGCGGGCAAAAGTCACCGTGCCAGCCGATGCCACCGAAGAACAAGTACGTGAGCGCGCCGCCCAGGACCATCTGGTGGCCAAATATCTGGAAGGGGTCACGGTACGTAAAGTGATCTATGTTCCAGGCAAATTGCTTAACCTGGTTGTGGGTTAACTCAAGGAGGCTTTGTGCGACTTCGTATTCTGACGTTGTTGCTGGGGTTGGCGGTGCTTGTCACCGCCGGCTGCGGTTTTCATCTGCGCGGCACCGCGCAGGTGCCCACAGAATTGCATACGCTGATCCTGGACAGCTACGATCCCTTTGGCCCACTGACCCGTGCCGTACGCGAGCAATTGCGTCTAAGCGGGGCTACCGTGGTCAAATACGATCCGGCCCACAAGGAAGTCCCGTCACTGCGCATCGTCAATTCGACGCAAAGCCAGGATACGGTTTCGATCTTCCAGGATGGTAAAACGGCGGAGTATCAATTGGTGATGACGGTGCAGGCTCAGGTGCTGATCCCGGGGCATGATATTTACCCGATCAACGTCAAAGTATTCCGTTCGTTCTTTGATAACCCGTTGACTGCGTTGGCCAAAGACTCCGAGCAGGACATCATCATGCAGGAAATGCGTGAGCAGGCTGCCCAGCAAATTCTGCGTAAGATGCTGGCAGTACACGCGGCGGTGCAAGAAACGCAAGAAAAAGCCGCTATCGCTGGTGAAAAAGCGGCCAGTACCCCAGCACAATGATCCGTCTTTATCCTGAACAACTTGCCGCGCAGCTCCGAGAGGGGCTGCGCGCTTGTTATTTATTGAGCGGTAATGAACCCTTGTTGCTGCAGGAAAGCCAGGATCTGATCCGCCAGGCCGCCCAACAGCAAGAGTTCACCGAACATTACAGCATTTCCCTTGATGTCCATACCGACTGGGATGCCATCTTTAGCATCTGCCAGGCCATGAGCCTGTTTGCCAGCCGGCAAACCCTGCTGCTGATTTTCCCCGAGAACGGCCCAACGGCCCCGATCGGCGAGCAACTGGTCAAGCTGGCCGCTTTGCTGCATGACGATATCCTGTTGGTACTGCGCGGCCCGCGCCTGACCAAAGCCCAGGAGAACAGCGCCTGGTTCAAGGCTCTCAGCGCTAATGGCGTCATGGTCAGTTGCCAAACGCCGGAACAGGCACAGCTGCCGCGCTGGGTCGCCCAGCGAGCCAAATCCATGCAGTTGGATCTCGATGACGCAGCCAATCAACTACTGTGTTACTGCTATGAAGGCAACCTGCTGGCACTTTCGCAGGCGTTAGAACGACTTTCGCTGCTGCACCCCGATGGTAAACTGACGCTGCCCCGCGTAGAACAGGCGGTAAACGATGCTGCCCACTTCAGCCCGTTCCACTGGCTGGATGCCCTGCTGGCAGGCAAGAGCAAACGTGCCTGGCATATCTTGCGGCAACTCCAGCAAGAGGATGTCGAGCCGGTGATCTTGCTGCGCACCCTGCAACGGGAACTGCTGATGCTGCTGAACCTGCAACGCCGCATGGCGCACACCCCACTACGTACGCTATTCGATCAGCTCAAGGTCTGGCAAAACCGCCGCAGCCTGATCACTCAGGCTCTGCAACGCCTGTCGGGTCAACAATTGCGGCAGGCGGTGCACCTGTTGGCGCAAATTGAGCTCACCCTCAAGAAAGACTACGGCCAGTCGGTTTGGCCGGAGCTGGAAACCCTGTCGATGCTGCTTTGCGGCAAACCTCTGGCGACGAGTGTCACCGATGCCTACTAGCCCGCAACAGCCGCATACCCTGCACGCCTTTTTCGGTGGCACTTTTGACCCAATCCACTATGGCCATCTGCGCCCGGTGGCGGCCTTGGCTGAAGAAGTCGGCCTTGAGAAGGTCACGTTGTTGCCCAACCATGTGCCTCCCCATCGGCCACAGCCGGAGGCTAACGCGCAGCAGCGGCTAGCCATGGTCGAGCTGGCCATCGCCGGTAACCCATTGTTTACCGTGGACGATCGTGAATTGCACCGCACCACCGCGTCTTACACCATCGATACTTTCGAAACGATTCGTAAAGAACGTGGCGCCGCAGCGCCTCTGGCGTTTATTATTGGCCAGGATTCGCTGCTGAGCCTGCACAAATGGCATCGCTGGCAAGACCTGTTGCACTTCTGCCACCTGTTGGTGCTGGCGCGCCCGGGTTATAACCAGCAGATGGATACGCCAGAGCTGCAACGCTGGCTGGAACAGCACCAGATCGCCGATGCCACCCTGCTCAGCCGCCAGCCGCACGGGTTTATCTACCTGGCTGATACCCCATTACTGGAGATATCCGCCACCGAGATACGCCAGCGCCGTCACCAAGGCATCAGCTGTGACGATTTGCTGCCGCGCCCGGTGCAGCGTTATATCGAGTTACAGGGTTTATATCGATAGGCCGCATGCTATACTGCGCCGCTATTTTTCAGGTATCCGCTGAAAACCCCAAGGATCTTGGCTAGCTGGGCAAAACCAGCAGGCTTTCAGCGGCATCCTGCCGAAACCATCACGATTCAGGCCAGTGACTTTGGGCAGTTGCCCTCAGCTTCCTGATGAACAGAACAACCCGAGGGGGAACCTTTGCAAGGTAAAGCGCTCCAAGATTTCGTTATCGATAAAATTGATGACATGAAAGGCCAAGATATTGTCGCTCTGGATGTTCAGGGCAAATCCAGCATCACCGACTGCATGATCATCTGTACCGGCACCTCAAGCCGTCATGTGATGTCGATTGCCGAACACGTCGTGCAAGAAGCCCGCGATGCCGGTATGGAACTGTATGGCATGAAAGGCCAGGCCGTTTCCGATTGGGTAGTGGTCGATCTGGGTGAAGTGATCGTGCACGTGATGCAGGAAGAAAGTCGCCAATTGTACGAACTGGAAAAGCTCTGGGGTTAAGCGGTGAAACTGCAATTGGTTGCAGTCGGCACCAAAATGCCCGACTGGGTGCAGACCGGCTTTATGGATTACCTGCATCGCTTTCCGAAAGATATGCCGTTTGAACTGACCGAGATCCCGGCGGGCAAACGCGGCAAGAATGCGGATATCAAACGCATTCTGGAAAAGGAAGGCGAGCAGATGCTGGCAGCGGTGGGCAAAGGTAACCGCATCGTTACGTTGGATATCCCAGGCACCCCGTGGGAAACGCCCCAGTTGGCACAACAGCTCGAACGCTGGAAACAGGATGGCCGCAACGTCAGCCTGTTGATTGGCGGCCCTGAGGGGCTGGCTCCGGCCTGTAAAGCCGCCGCTGAGCAAAGCTGGTCGCTTTCCCCGTTAACGTTACCGCATCCTTTAGTGCGTGTTTTGGTGGCAGAGAGCCTCTACCGCGCCTGGAGTATTACTACAAATCATCCTTACCACCGGGAGTAACCGGTGGTGACAGTAACAGAGTGAAAAAAAGCAGCGGGATGAAAATAGAACGTAACCCTTTTCGCGACTATACGGCCGAGTCCGCCCTGTTTGTACGCCGCGCCGTGGTGGCGTTTTTTATCATTCTGGTGCTGACAGGCATCCTGATTGCCAATCTGTATAATCTGCAAATCGTGCGTTTTGAAGATTACCGCACCCGCTCCAATGAAAACCGCATCAAGCTGCTGCCTATCGCCCCCAGCCGCGGCATAATTTACGATCGCAACGGCACGCCGCTGGCGCTTAACCGCACCATTTACCAGTTGGAACTGATGCCGGAGAAGGTGGACGATCTGAAAGCCACGCTGGATGCCTTGCGCCCGGTGGTCGATCTCACCGACGACGATATCGCCAACTTTGAAAAAGAGCGCAAGCGCTCGCGCCGTTTCGTCTCGATCCCGGTGAAAACCCCGCTGACCGAAGTGCAGGTTGCCCGTTTTGCCGTCAATCAATTCCGCTTCCCAGGCGCGGAAGTCAAAGGCTATCAACGCCGCTATTATCCTTATGGGTCTGCCCTCACCCACGTGATCGGTTACGTGTCGAAAATTAACGACCGCGACCTCGAGCGCCTGGACAAAGACGGCCAGCTACGCAACTATGCCGCCACCCATGATATCGGCAAGCTGGGTATCGAACGTTACTATGAAGATGTTCTGCATGGCAAAACCGGCTATGAAGAGGTTGAAGTCAACAACCGTGGCCGGGTGATCCGCCAATTGCATGAACAACCGCCTTCCGCCGGTAAAGACGTTTATCTGACGCTGGATCTCAACCTGCAACGCTATATCGAGCAGTTGCTGGTGGGCAGCCGTGCCGCCGTGGTGGTCAGCGATCCGCGTACCGGGGGAATTTTGGCGATGGTTTCCAACCCAAGCTACGATCCCAACCTGTTTGTTGATGGTATCTCCAACAAGGATTATCAGGGGCTGCTCAACGATCCGAACCGCCCGCTGATCAACCGTGCCACCCAAGGGGTATACCCTCCAGCCTCCACGGTTAAACCCTATATTGCCGTTTCCGCTCTCAGTGCCGGGGTGATCACCAAAAATACCGTCGTGTTCGATCCGGGCTGGTGGCAATTACCTGGGTCAGAGAAACGCTTCCGCGACTGGAAAAAATGGGGCCATGGCCGCCTCAACGTCACCAAAGCGCTGGAAGAATCTGCGGATACCTACTTCTATCAGGTAGCGTACGACATGGGAATCGATCGCCTGTCCACCTGGCTGACCAAATTCGGTTACGGCGAATATACCGGTATCGATCTTTCCGAAGAGCGTTCAGGCCTGATGCCAACGCGCGACTGGAAATTCAAACGTTACAAGAAACCGTGGTATCAGGGCGACACCATTCCGGTGGGCATCGGCCAGGGCTACTGGACCGCTACGCCGATCCAGATGTCCAAGGCGCTGAACACCCTGATTAACGACGGCAACGTCAAAGATCCGCATCTGCTGCAAAGTACCAAGATCAACGGCGTGTTGGTGCCGTTCAAGCAAAAAGAGAGCAAGCAGATCGGCGATATCCATTCAGGCTTCTGGGAAATAGCCAAAGACGGCATGTACGGCGTTGCCAACCGGCCTAACGGCACGGCGCGCAAGTTCTTTGCAGGAACGCCGTATAAAGCCGCGGCAAAATCGGGTACCGCGCAGGTATTCGGCTATGAAACCTATAACGCCCATAAGCTCGCAGAACATCTGCGGGACCATAAATTGATGACCGCCTTTGCCCCATTTGATAACCCAACGGTGTCAGTGGCCATCATTTTGGAGAACGGCGGTTCAGGCCCTGCGGTAGGCACCATTACCCGTCAGATCCTCGACCATATCCTGCTGGGCGACAACAATACGCAATTACCGGATGCAGAACCGCTGCCGCCAGGTATAGAAGGTGATTAAGGTAGAACATGACTGAAAGCCAACAAAAGGGCTCTATCTGGACCAAAATCCATATCGACCCCACATTCCTGTTATTTATTCTGGCCTTGCTGATCTACAGCGCCGTTGTGATGTGGAGCGCTAGCGGCCAGGATATGGGCATGATGGAGCGCAAAATCGGCCAGATCCTGATGGGGCTGATCGTGATGGGCGTGATGGCGCAAATCCCACCGCGGGTTTATGAAAGCTGGGCCCCCTACCTGTATATTTTCTGCGTGATATTGCTGATCCTGGTGGATGCCTTTGGCCAAATCAGTAAAGGCGCACAGCGCTGGCTGGATCTGGGCTTTGTGCGCTTCCAGCCTTCGGAAATCGCCAAGATCGCCGTGCCGCTGATGGTGGCACGCTTTATGAACCGTGACGTGTGCCCACCTTCGCTGAAGAATACCGGCATCGCGCTGGTGCTGATCTTCCTACCCACCTTGCTGGTTGCTGCACAACCCGATCTGGGCACTTCAATCCTGATCGCCGCCTCTGGCCTGTTTGTGCTGTTCCTGTCGGGGATGAGCTGGAAGCTGATTGCCGTGGCTGCCGTGGCGTTGGCCGCCTTTATTCCAGTGTTGTGGTTCTTCCTGATGCACGGCTATCAGCGTGACCGCGTGATGATGCTGCTCGATCCGGAAAGCGATCCGTTAGGGGCTGGTTACCATATTATTCAGTCGAAAATCGCCATCGGCTCTGGCGGCCTATCGGGTAAAGGCTGGCTGCACGGCACTCAGTCTCAGCTCGAATTCCTGCCGGAACGCCACACCGACTTTATCTTCGCGGTGTTGGCGGAAGAACTTGGCCTGATCGGCGTATTAGTGCTGCTGGTGCTGTATCTGCTGGTGATTATCCGCGGGCTGATGATCGCCGCCCGCGCACAGACCACCTTTGGCCGCGTAATGGTCGGTGGGCTGATGCTGATCCTGTTCGTCTATGTGTTTGTTAACATTGGTATGGTCAGTGGCATTTTACCGGTAGTTGGCGTACCTTTGCCTTTGGTCAGTTACGGGGGTTCGGCGCTGATCGTACTCATGGCTGGGTTCGGCATCGTGATGTCGATCCACACGCATCGGAAAATGTTGTCTAAAAATCTATAAGAGGTGTGCAATGCGTAAGGAATGGCTTTGGGTCGGCGCGGTTGCTGCTGCGGTATTACTTTCCGCCTGTACCACCACGACGGAAGAAACACAGGCTCCGGTGCAACAAGCCTACAACGGGCCGGTGACCGAGATCGGCGGCGTGGAGCCTCACTATGAACCCTATAACCCTGGCACTCTGCAGGATTATAAGGTTAATGGCGACACTTATCGCATCGTGCAAGATCCGCAAAACTTCTCGCAAACCGGCCTGGCTGCCTGGTACGGCGAAGAAGCCAACGGCAACACTACCGCTATTGGTGAGCAGTTCGATCCCAATGCGCTGACCGCTGCACATCCCACCTTGCCTATTCCTAGCTATGTACGCGTCACCAACCTGGCCAATGGCCGTCAACTGGTGGTACGCGTGAACGATCGCGGCCCTTATACCTCTGGCCGGATTATCGATCTGTCCAAAGCTGCCGCCGATCGCCTCAACCTGTCCAGCAACACCAAGGTGAAGGTCGACTTTATCAAGGTTGCTCCAGATGGCACGTTGAGCGGCCCTGGTACCGTGGGTACCGTCGTCGCCAAACAGAGCTACGCCCTGCCTCCACGCCCGGATCTCAGTTCCGGCGGCGGTATGGATACACCGATGCAGCAATCGGCACCGGTTGCCGCCCCTGCCGCACAAGCGATTGACAACGGCAGCATGAACTACAACGACAGCAGCGCTACTCCTGCCGCCTCCACTGGCCGTAGCGGTGGTTTCCTTGGTGCGCCGCAGCCGTTAGCCCCAGGCGTATTGGAAGGGTCAGAACCCCAGCCGGTCATCAGCGCGCCAACTGCAGCCCCGGTTGCGGCCACCGCAGCTGCAACCAGTGCCAGCGGTAGCTATGTCGTTCAGGTAGGTGCCCTGAGTAATGCCGAGCGTGCGCAAAGCTGGCAACAGCAGTTGAGCCAGCAGTTCGGCGTTCCTGGTAAGGTCGCCGCCAACGGCGCCGTCTACCGCGTGCAGCTTGGCCCGTTCAGCAATCGTCAACAGGCCGCACTGTTGCAACAGCGTCTGGCCACTGAGGCTCAACAACAGTCCTTTATCACTGCCGCACCCTAGTCGTGAAACTCGGCAGGCCGATGCCGCCGACAGCAGGTCGTTGACTTATCTGAAACATTTTCTTTCAGGTAAATCTGTGTAAACCCCCTACTGTCGGCCGAATGGCTAATGCCTGCCGGGGCCCCGTCTGCTATAGTGTGACTCGTTTTTTAACTTAACTTTTACGGATGTTGTAGTCCCGATCATGAAACAGGTAACCTCTTTTCGCTTAATCAAAAGCCTCACGCTTGGCACTGCCATCGCGCTCAGCGCAGCGTCAGTTGCCCACGCAGACGACGTTAATATTAAAACCATGATCCCAGGTGTGCCGCAGATTGATGCTGAGGCCTACATCCTGATTGATTACAACTCCGGTAAAGTGTTGGCGGAATCGAACGCCGACGCACGCCGCGACCCTGCCAGCCTGACCAAAATGATGACCAGCTACGTCATCGGCCAGGCGCTGAAATCCGGCAAGATTGGCCAGGACGATATGGTCACCGTAGGTCAGGATGCCTGGGCCACCGGCAACCCGGTGTTCAAAGGCTCCTCGCTGATGTTCCTCAAGCCGGGCGACCGCGTGCCGGTTTCCAAGCTGACTCGTGGTATCAACCTGCAATCCGGTAACGATGCCTGTGTCGCCATGGCGGACTACGTCGCGGGTAGCCAGGACGCCTTCGTTAACCTGATGAATACCTACGTCAAACAGCTGGGCCTGCAAAATACCCACTTCCAAACCGTACACGGCCTGGATGCGGAAGGTCAGTTCAGCTCGGCGCGTGATATGGCGTTGATCGGCCAGGCGCTGATCCGCGATGTGCCAGACGAATACGCTATCTATAAAGAAAAAGAGTTCACCTTCAACAATATCCGTCAGCTGAACCGTAACGGTCTGCTGTGGGATACCAGCCTGAACGTCGATGGGATTAAAACCGGCCACACCAATGCGGCGGGTTATAACCTGGTGGCTTCAGCGACGGAAGGCCAGATGCGTCTGATCTCCGCCGTGCTGGGTGGCCGTACCTACAAAGGCCGCGAAACCGAAAGCAAAAAACTGCTGACCTGGGGCTTCCGTTTCTTTGAAACCGTCGCGCCGCTGAAAGCAGGCAAAGAGTTCGCTTCTGAACCGGTTTGGTTCGGTGATGCCGATCGCGTCGAGCTGGGCGTAGACAAAGATGCCTATCTGACCATCCCACGCGGCCGGATGAAAGATTTGAAAGCCAGCTACGTGCTGAACACCCCGGAAATTCATGCTCCGCTGGCCAAAAACCAAGTGGTTGGCACCATCAATTTCCAGCTGGATGGCAAAACCATCGATCAGCGCCCACTGGTGGTGCTGAACGAAGTGAAAGAAGGTGGCTTCTTCGGCCGCATCGTGGATTATATCCGCCTGATGTTCCATCACTGGTTCGGCTAACCCTTGAATCGGCTGAGTTCGGCCCCATATAACAATTAACACTAACTCCCGCCCCGGCGGGAGTTATAATTTAGAGATCCGCCACAGCTGGAGCGCACCCACATGCAAAAGACTAAACTGAACGAACTGCTCGAATTCCCCTGTACCTTTACCTACAAGGTAATGGGCCTGGCACACCCCGAGCTGGTAGACCAGGTGGTTGAAGTGGTGCAACGCCATGCTCCAGGGGATTACAACCCGCAGGTCAAACCGAGCAGCAAAGGCAACTACCACTCCGTTTCCATCACCATCACCGCCACCCATATCGATCAGGTGGAAACGTTGTATGAAGAGTTGGGCAATATTGAAATTGTCCGTATGGTGCTGTAATTACAGCATAACTCCCTGCCAGCCAACCTGGTTCAGCACAAGCGCTGTCCGGGTTGCTCTGGTTCGCCAGGGATAAATGCTGGTCGCGGGCCAGAGCGCCCGGTATAATGTTTTTTACCACTTCTGTAACCTGACGATGCCCCGCTTGCAACACAATAAGATCATTCTCCGTCAGCTAGGGTTGCAGCCCTATGAGCCTGTATCCCAAGCCATGCACAGCTTCACCAATCACCGCGATGAGTCCACGCTTGATGAATTGTGGCTGGTGCAGCATCAAGCCGTGTTCACCCAAGGCCAGGCCGGTAAGGCAGAACATCTGCTGATGCCAGGCGATATCCCGGTGATCCAGAGCGATCGCGGCGGCCAGGTTACCTATCATGGTCCAGGCCAGCAGGTGCTGTACGTGATGGTGGATCTGAAACGCAATAAAGTAGGTGTTCGCCAACTCGTCACGGCCTTGGAAGAGACCGTTATTAATACCCTCGCCCATTTCAAGATCGAATCACGCGCCCGCCCGGATGCGCCCGGCGTGTACGTGGGCGAACAAAAGATTTGTTCATTAGGCTTGCGGATCCGCAAAGGTAGCTCATTTCATGGCCTGGCCCTGAATGTCGCCATGGATCTCACCCCTTTCCAACGCATCAACCCCTGCGGTTATGCCGGAATGCAGATGACACAGGTCAGCGCGCTGGCACCAGGTGTCGGGATTGCCGATGTGCATCCCATTCTGGTACAGGAATTTGTTCATTTACTCGGCTATCAGACGGTCGAGCTTCGTAACTGGAACCTGCACGATTATGAGTAAACCGATTCAGATGGAACGCGGCGTCAAATACCGCGATGCAGACAAAATGGCGTTAATCCCGGTAAAAACGGTGGCCACCGAACGCCAAGAGCTGTTACGCAAACCCGAGTGGATGAAGATTAAGCTCCCTGCCGACTCTACGCGCATTCAAGGCATCAAGGCCGCGATGCGCAAAAATGGCCTGCATTCGGTCTGCGAAGAGGCGTCATGCCCAAACCTGTCTGAGTGCTTTAACCACGGTACCGCCACCTTCATGATCCTGGGGGCCATCTGTACCCGCCGTTGCCCATTCTGCGACGTGGCTCATGGCCGCCCGGTGGCTCCCGATGCCAACGAGCCGGAAAAGCTGGGACAAACCATTGCCGACATGGCATTGCGCTATGTGGTGATCACCTCGGTTGACCGTGACGATTTACGTGACGGTGGCGCACAGCACTTTGCCGACTGCATTACCGCCATCCGTGCCAAGAGCCCGAACATCAAGATCGAAACCCTGGTGCCAGACTTCCGTGGCCGTATGGATCGTGCGCTGGAAATCCTTACCGCTACGCCGCCAGACGTGTTTAACCACAACCTGGAAAACGTGCCGCGTGTTTATCGCCAGGTACGCCCAGGGGCTAATTACGAGTGGTCATTGAAGTTGCTGGAGCGCTTTAAAGAAGCTCACCCGTCTATTCCGACCAAGTCAGGCCTGATGGTGGGTTTGGGTGAAACCAACGCGGAAATCGTGGAAGTGATGCGCGATCTGCGCCGTCATGGCGTAACCATGCTGACGCTGGGGCAGTATCTGCAGCCAAGCCGTCACCATCTGCCAGTGCAGCGCTATGTCAGCCCGGCGGAGTTTGACGAAATGAAAGAAGAAGCGATGGCAATGGGCTTTACCCATGCTGCCTGCGGCCCGTTTGTACGCTCGTCCTATCATGCGGACTTGCAGGCCAAAGGGCTGGAAGTGAAGTAACCGCGGTAATCTTTTGTTACGCTTCACCCGCGATTAACGCCAAAAAACGGATGTCCTTACGGCATCCGTTTTTTTATGGCTCAACGGCAGAGGCGGTTAAATGTCTTTCTTTTCGACGCTCTGCTGCGCGGTAGGCGTTTCAGCCGTATTCTGTGCAGGAGGGGTGTCATCGCCCACCGCTTTTTTGAAGCCTTTCAGCGCAGCCCCCAGATCCGCGCCCAGAGTACGCAGTTTGCTGGTGCCGAACAGCAACACGATCAACACCGCAATTACCAGCAGCTTGGTAATACTGATACCTTCCATATTCACCTTCTTTATTCATTTATGGCTGCAGGACGCAGCGCGGGAACAAACTTTGTCCATAGGTATTTAGCGACTTTCTTTCGGCTATAACAACAACCAGTTGTAACAAGGTGAGATCTACCCGAGATGATCTATGCTTAGATTATAGGGAATAATCTTGGCTATTCGCTTTTTCCGGCTCCAGACCGGCTGCATAATTCATCACAGGGAAACATGGGATGCCTACAGCTCCATCGGCTTTTAACACCCGGCGTGCAGGCCTCAACTTCGCCAGGCGCCTATACCTGCCACGTATTGTCGGCCTGGCGATTGGTTTCTGGTGCGTACTTACGGCGCTCTATCCAGGACACCAGCCGGTTGGCGTGTGGATCTTGCTGGCAGTGAATGGCTTTATCTGGCCACATATCGCTTATCAGTGGTCTATCCGCAGCGAAGCCCCCTACGCCACCGAGATCCGCAACCTGCTCATCGATGCACTGCTAGGTGGGATGTGGGTCGCCATCATGGGTTTCAATGCACTCCCCTCCGTGGTGATCCTGTCGATGATGGGGATGAACAATATCGCCTCCGGCGGGCCGTCTCTGTATTTCAAAGGGCTGATGGCGCAAATGATCGGGGCGCTGGTTACCAGTGCGATACTCGGCTTCCCGTTTACGCCACAATCCACACCGCTGCAGGTTTATCTGTGTCTGCCGATGATCTTCATCTACCCAGTCTTCCTGGGTTATGTGACCTACCAGACCGCCAAGCGGCTGGCAGAAAAGCAACAGGAGTTATTGCGTATCAGCACGCGTGATGGCTTGACCGGCGTGTTTAACCGCCGCCATTGGGAACACCTGCTGCACAATGAGTTTGATAGCTGCCGGCGCTATAATCATACGGCTACGCTGATCCTGATGGATATTGACCATTTCAAAGCCATCAACGACACCTTTGGCCATGGGCTGGGGGATGAGGCGCTGATCGTGCTGGCGGAAGAGTTGGTGCTGGGACTGCGGGCGATGGATATCGTTGGCCGCTACGGCGGTGATGAGTTTGGCGCGGTGTTGCCCAATACCAGTGCCGAACAGGCCAGCCTGGCGCTCCACCGCATTCAGGAGCGCCTGAACGAGGTCGTCTTCCGTGAAGCCCCTGAGTTAAAGCTGAATATCAGCGCTGGGATCGCCGATTACCAGCCCGAGATGCCCGGCTACCAGGAGTGGTTGAAGGCCGCCGATATCGCACTGTATCGGGCAAAAAATAATGGCCGCAACCGGCAGGAACTCGCCGTACATCATTGCTAACCCACTAGTTTATTAAGCTAATAACTTGATGGGTGGATAAGTTGCTAGCGTAATCAGGTGTTCGTCAGCTCCCCTCACCCTAGCCCTCTCCCACAGGGAGAGGGGACCGGACGTGCCACAGATTAGCTCCTGCGCCGGACCACAACACCGGACTGGCTCCCTCTCCTTTTTGGGGAGAGGGTTGGGGTGAGGGGGAACAGCGATGGCAGAATTGTTAGCAATACCCATCCAGCTAGCAAAACCACAGCGACAAGGTGTAAAATCTGCCCCGCGCGATTGCTTCGCGCCAACAAACGGAGATGACATTCCTCCATAACCGCCTTTCACAGGCTGATGATGTCTACGTAACCTCTCAGAGAGGTGCGTAGGCGCTTGCCTGAACCTTTCTGAGCCTCTTCCATCTTTAGATAGGGTTTATCACCATGTGGAGTTCTTTACTGGCTGTGTTTATTGGCGGTGGTTTGGGTAGCGTATTACGCTGGGCAGTGAGCCTTAAGCTCAACCCTCTACATCCGCATATTCCATTGGGCACTTTGACCGTCAACCTGGTGGGGGGGTTTATCATCGGGCTGGCACTGGCGCTGTTTATCCGTATGACGCACATTGATCCGGTTTGGAAGCTGCTGATCACTACCGGATTTTGCGGCGGGTTGACTACCTTCTCTACCTTCTCGCTCGAAGTGGTTTATCTGTTGCAGGACGGGCGCGTTGTCTGGGCTATCACCAATATGCTGCTCAACCTGGCGGGTTCGCTGGCGATGACGCTGTTGGCCTTTATGCTGGTCAGAGCGTTCTACGGCCAATGAAATTTCGGGGCTTAATGTTTTCTTAATCTGCCATCGGGATAATCCTCGCTCAGTAACCTGTGCTGAGTGAGGAATTGAATGTTTAACCTGCCAAAAACCACTACTGAATGGATTGTCACCCTGACGTGCGTGTTGATCGTACTGGCCTTCATCAAGGTTTACCTGTTCCCTTAACCGCTCCCGGCCTGAAAAAAAAGCATAAAAAACCCGCTCATGGAGCGGGTTTTAACAATTTTGGCTACTGTAGCTTAGATAGCGATAACGTTAGCAGCAGATGGCCCTTTGGCACCGTTCGTGATTTCAAATTCTACACGCTGGCCTTCAGCAAGAGTTTTGAAACCATTGCTAGCGATGGCAGAGAAGTGAACGAAAACGTCCTTGCTACCATCTTCTGGAGTAATGAAACCGAAACCTTTAGATTCATTAAACCACTTAACGCTACCTTTAATCTTAGACATCAAACTTACCTTTAACGTGAATGTAAGACACAAAATGTGTGTCCAATACAGTACAGCAATTAGACGGGATTTTGTCCACAACACAGATCACATAAAATCGATAAAAAGTGAAAAAGTCGGTTATTTGCCATGTAAATTGATGTCCGCGGTTACCAGAGATGTCCGAGGCAGCCCAATCCGCCAAAAAACCGTTGAGCGACCGATTAAACACCTCTGAGGCCCATTGTTGCCCCTCAACCCTTTTCGTCTTACTGATGAAACACCGTCCCCCTGTCACTGCACGGCATTACGCGTTATCATTAGCGCTGTTACGAACGACCTGATGAGAATGACCATGAACGGCAAGATAACGACTTTTTTTGAAGACAAAGGCTTCGGTTTTATCACCGACGAGAACGGGGAAAATCGTTATTTTCACGTGATTAAAGTGCAAAACCCAGAGCTGATTAAGAAAAATGCGCTGGTAACCTTTGAGCCAACCAACAATACCAAAGGGCCCTCGGCCTATGCGGTAAAGGTACAGGCACCAAGCAAGTACATCACCATCGCCAACGAGAGAATCAAAATCTCCAGCATCAAGTCCTTCGATACCTTCACCAAAGAAGTGCCGGTCAAGGTGGAGGTCGATAAAGAAAACACCGTGTTGTCCGTTGGGTTGCTGATGAACCGTATCCGTCCGCAAGTAGCCGAAGCGCCACAGACCGCCACGGAAACGCTGCGTATGCTGTCCGTTACCACCTTCCAGAACGCGACTCACGTCTTCTCTGAGCATGAAATAGATATCGATGAAACCGTGCAGGCGTTGAAGACCCTATAGCCCCTGAAAACATTCGAAGCTATTTAATAGCACCTGTGTTAGCGTGGGTTTTCACCTGACACAGGTACGCGATATGTCTGAATCCACCAGCGTTAAAGGTTACAATAACCGCACCACTCAAATTGCCTGCCCGAAGTGTGCTTATGTTACCGAACAGCAATGTTCAAAACTGCGTAAACTCAGCACCTTGATTTGCCCCAACTGCGGCACGCAATTCGCACCAAAGCAGGGCTGAAACGCTATTTGAATATGACATGGTTAAGGCTGTTACCGCTGACCATGTTAAACGATTCGACGCAGTTGCGGCCCTGGGACTTGGCGCGATAAAGCGCAATGTCCGCCATATTCATCAACTGTTCCAGTGATTTATCCTCATTCATTGCCAAACTCGCCACGCCCACACTAATCGTGATCCGTAATGGCGCTTTGCCGTTCGGGTTCAGTTCGGCACTTTCTATCCGCCGGCGCAAATGTTCCCCCAGGGCCACCGCCTGCGTCCCCAGCGCTCGCGGCAGCATAATGGCAAACTCCTCCCCCCCCAGACGACCAAATAGCTGGTCGTGGCGCAGCTCACGTCGCAAAATATGGGCGAATGCTGCCAGAACATGGTCACCGATGGCATGACCATGGGTATCATTGATCAGTTTGAAATGATCGATATCGATTAACAACAGCGACACCGCCTCCTTCGTGCGCTGCTTCTGTTCCAGCATTTCCCTGCCTTTGCGCGTTAAAGCACTACGCGCCAGTGTCCCAGTAAGGAAGTCGTGGTTCGCACTGTGCTCCAACCGGCGCAGTAGTTTACGGCTAACGGCAATCGAGCTGGACAAAATCAGCGGCCCCATCACCAACATGGCAATCCCCAAACGGGCTGACATCAGGCTGTCCATGACCGCCCCTCGCGCTCCCGGCGTTTCATACAGCATCAGATTGGCAGAAATGCTGACAATCTCCGTCACGCCGGTGAGAAACGTCAGCAAGGTGACGGTAAATAAATGATAACGCACGGCGCACCATAGCAGTGCGGGGATGGGGAAGGCTATCGCGCCCGGCCCACCGATATACACGCTAAGCGCCAACGAAAGCAACAACGCCAGCAAAGGCAGGCTGGAACGCAATTGCCAGCCAAACTGCAGGCTCAGCAATTGCTTTAAGCGTGGCGCGGCCAGCACCACCGGCAGGATTAACAGGTTGGTCGAGAACTGTTCGCTAAACCAGGACATCCAGGCAATGATCAGCGTATTGTTGTATTGACTGTCAGTGCGCAACACTGACAGCGTTGCCGATAGCGCGGCCCCCAGCAGACAGGCGGTAAACATATACAAAATCGCCTGGGGCTTGCCCATACGCCGTTGAGACTTGGGCAGCATTGACATCACGGCATAGCCGGTGGCAATCAGCGCCATATTGCAGGCATTTAGCCAAAGTGCCAGTGGCCAGTTTCCGCCGGCGCTGAAATCGGCAGCAATCATGCCAAGATAGGTGCCAATCCATCCCAACATCGTCGCATAGCCAGGTTTACGCAGCATCAGGCCAAGCAAAATAGCATTCACCGGCCAAAACAGGGAGAGTGACCCTAACGGGCGGGTGAAGATGCCAAACAACGAAAGCAGGTAGGCCAATAAAAATACATTGACCAGCAGAACCGTCGCTGGCAAACGCTGTCTTTCTACGCTCATGAAATAACCTGCGAGGCAATAATAACAACACTGACTATAAGCATGCTTTCTTTCCCCAAAAAAGTAACAACGAACCACAACGCCCATTAAAATGGTCAATTAAATCAATCAAAAACCCTATCGTGTCTTATTAGTTTAATTCGCCGCTGACAATGTAAAACCCTGTTCGCTGGACTCATCCTTTTAACGAACATGGTTGTTAACAGCATAGTCTAAATTGTTAACGCTATTGAAATAACAAACTATGAGAAATTATAAGGGTATAAGGTTAAGACTCTTCTTACTTGCGGGTTATTTTCCTGCAACGCCAGCAGAAGCGCAATGAGAAAAGCCCGTAAAGAGCTGCAGGCTGGCTGGAGGTCGAAAACTAAATGGACGGTTACGGAGCAGGCCCACAGGCCAGCACGGGTAGTGATGGTAAAGCAGCAAGCTTAGGCGTAAAAAAGCCCGGCTAGGAACCGGGCATAAAGTGTCGAAATGCAGTGTTAGCCCAAACGGGCTAATAACCGGCATATCATAACCCTCAATTGTGCAGAAAAAGTGGATCCCCCCAAGCTCTCCCCTCTTTAACCGGCAAGTCACCACGCTATCTAACCGCTGCCAGACAGACTAACGCATTGAGCACGCCCGACGCGCAAAAAAAATCCCGCACAAGGCGGGATAAAATCAAAGGGATGGTAATACACTACAGGACTAACACAACATCATCGGGCTGGAATAACCTTACCAGCGCGAGTGTATAGAAATGTCATGCTTGGGTAAGGATGATGTGCCAGATGTAACGCCTGATAGAAGGCACTGACAAACCAGTGGTTTTACTCTGACAGGACATTAATTGTAACCAATGGCAACATGGTTTTTTGTGGTGGGTGCGACACACCAATCGCCGCTCACCGGGGTGAATTGCGGGCCTTGCATTACAAACCCTTTGGCGACGCCATTACGTCGGGGTTTATTAATGAGCTATCCCTGTCGTAATAAAAGCCAATCTGTAACAACGTTATTTTCTTTAAGAAGTTACCCCATGTTTTATTTTGCAGGTTAGTGCTATATTTTTTAGGCACAAACCAACCCTACTTCATGATGGGAAGTATATGAAAAAAAATCGTTTTGGCGTTGCCGCGGCCGTATTAGCTGCGGGTATATTGTTAGCGGGATGTTCCTCAAAGGTGGCAGAAACCACTCAGTACTCTGGGTTCCTGCAGGATTATAGCAAACTACAAAAAACAACAACCCCTAGCGGGCATGAGGTTTTACGCTGGATAGCCCCTGATTTTAATGTGTCTGATTACCGTGGTATCTACGTCCAGCCAGTTGCCTTTTACCCGCCAGCCAAACCGAATGCGCGCGTAAGCCAGGCAACGCTGGATCAAGTCAGGGAATACGCCAACTCACGCCTCAAAGCCGCCATCGCTCAGCGTGCAACCGTGTTACCTAACGCATCTGGTAAGCGCGTATTGGTCGCCAATGTGGCCGTTACCGCAATCGTTGCTGAAAACGAAGACCTGCAGTTCTATGAAGTCGTCCCGGTAGCCGCCGTGATCGCGACCACCATGGCAGCCAGCGGGCACAGAACGCAGAATGCCGCATTATTCCTTGAAGCTAAACTGGTCGATCAGGATACCGGCAAAACGGTACTGGCCGTGGTCCGTAAAGGTTATGGTAAAACTGTCGGCAACAGTACCGCACCAATCACCTTTGCGGACGTGAAAAAAGGTATTGATGACATGATTGACGATATTGTGAACTTCCCAAAATAATAATTAGTGCTGCAAAAGATGGGGAATTAGCTTTCCCCATCTTTTTCCCCATTAAATCTGTGAGTGCCATCACATCACCACCCTGCCGATAAACAAGCTGGGACAAATGTCCCGAGCAATATTCTAATATCAGAGCCAGCTTCCAGTTTTACGCCCTTTTTGACATTGCTGTCGGACTGGCGTCCTGTCCTTACCTGCCGAGGAACTTTATAGTTAACGTTATGCAGAACGACAAAAAAAGCAGTGAATGGTTGAGCGTTGTCGAGTTGGTTACCGGTGACGCCATACTTTACGACCTGCTGAAATATTGCCCGTTGGCTATTTTACGCCGTTGGCAGTTACAACAGGTCAGACCCGGCACACTGATCTGCCAACAGCATGAAATTTGTCATGAATTTCATCTGATAGCGCAAGGTAACGTGGACGTTTTTATTCACGCCGACGATGGGCGTAAATATTTACAGGCGCGCTACCATGCCGGAGATATGCTGGGTGAGCTCGAGATCTTTGAGCAACGGCCGTATATCTGCTCGGTAGAAGCGACCAGTGAGGTGACATTGCTGACGCTTTCACGCAGCGATTTTTGCCATTGGCTGACGGTCGACAATTACTTCAACCAGAAAATCATTCAGTCGTTCAGCAGCCAGTACTACCAGCTATCGAAAAAAGCTGGCGAAGACAGTCTCTATTCATTGCACCAGCGCGTCTGCCATGCGCTGTGGCAAAGCTACCAACACCAGGGAGCTCAAAATGAAGGAGAAATTACCATTAATAAACAACAGCTCAGCGAACAGTTTGCCGTGGCCCCACGCAGTATCAACCGCATCCTGTTTGAACTGCGCGAGCAGCAAATTATTACGGTCAACGGTGAACGCATTGCGGTGATCGACCCAGTCCGGTTACACCAACAGGCCGGGTTTTAATTTCTGCGGTATTCGATTTACACCGCCGAACAGGAAATCCACCTATACCCTATGGATTTCAAGCTGCAGCTAGGCGACAAGCTATCTCAGCCCCAGGAGCTTACTTTTAGTAAGTGACTGGGGTGGGATAGTGCAGGTAACAACGCTGCAGTTTGAAAGACGACGGGTATAAATTTAGGTAAGTTCCATGACTCAACTACAACCACACATCCGGCTTAGCCGGCAGATGACACACGCCCATTACGCACTGTTACCGGGCGATCCGCAACGCGTCGAACACGTTGCCCGCTTTCTGGATCAGGTGGAGGATTTTGGCCAAAATCGCGAATACCGGGCGCTGCGCGGTTGGTTTCGTGGCGTGGAAGTCCTGGTGATTTCCACCGGCATGGGTGGCCCTTCAACCGCCATCGCCGCCGAAGAACTACATCAGATCGGCGTAGACTGCCTGGTGCGTATTGGCAGCTGCGGCGCGATGCAAAGTTCAATGAAGTTGGGCGATCTGGTGATTGCCAGCGCGGCGGTACGCGATGAGGGCACCGGCAATGCCTATATTCCCGCTGCCTACCCGGCCAGTGCCGACTGCGGCCTGGTTTATCTGCTGCGCCAGCAGGCACAAAAACTGGGATACAGTACACACTGTGGCTATGTGCGTAGCCATGACAGTTTCTACACGGATCGCGAACAGGAGATCAGCGATTTTTGGTCGGCCAAAGGTATTCTCGCCGCCGATATGGAAACCGCCCCGCTGATGGTCGTTGGCGCACTGCGTAATATGCGCATTGCCTCTATCCTGAACGTGGTGGTGGAACACCAGGGCTGCCTGGAACAGAGCATCAACGACTATCAACAGCAGGAGCATTCCTGCCAACGTGGCGAGGAACGCGAAATCGTGCTCGCGCTCGAAACGCTGTATCAGGATCATCTTGAGAGGACGCAATAATGGATTTTTTCAGCATCAATAACGTTATGGTCAACATTCCTCTGGGCGAAGGTGGTTATGCCCTGTCATGGATCGAAGCCATAGGTACGGTGTTTGGCCTGCTGTGCATCTGGTTTGCCAGCAAAGAGAAGATTATCAATTACCTGTTTGGTTTGATTAACGTCACGCTGTTTGCCGCTATCTTCTTCCAGATCCAGCTGTACGCCAGCCTGCTGTTGCAGGTGTTTTTCTTCGTCGCCAACCTGTACGGCTGGTATGCCTGGAGCCGTCAGAACGAAAATAATGAAGCCGCGCTGAAAATTCGCTGGTTGCCACGGCAAAAGGCCCTCACGCTGCTGGTAGTTTGCGTGGTGGCCATCGGCCTGATGTCGCTGTTTATCGATCCGGTATTCGCCGTGCTGACGCGCATTGCCATCGGCATTATGCAGGGAATGGGGCTTTCAGTGGTGATGCCTGAACTGCAGCCTGACGCCTTCCCACTGTGGGATTCCACCATGCTGGTGCTGTCAATCGCCGCCATGGTGCTGATGACGCGCAAATACGTCGAGAACTGGCTGCTGTGGGTACTGATTGACGTGATCAGCGTAGTGATTTACGCCATTCAGGGAGTTTATGCCATGTCGTTGGAGTATATTTTACTGACGGTGATTGCGCTGATGGGATCGTTTGCCTGGATCAACAGTGCGCGCCAAAATGGCTCAAAGCCGTTGCAATAAGAGGCAGCACTCAAGGCAATGCCTTGAAAATGGCGGGCATCCCCCCCATGTAACCTGTGTTGTCTGCCATTTCGGTAGGTCTAGCGAAAGGAAATGAATATGTTAGAGAATTATTTTGGCTCTGGGATCGCTCCAACTGAAGAGCAAAAACGCAGATTACTGGCGGTGCAGGCAGCACTGGAACTGTTGAAGGCAACGCTGTCTGACACCAACGACGGCAACGGTGTCGAATACCAGCTGAAAACGGCAGAAAAGCACGTCAGCTCTCTGGCAGATGCCATCCAGGCAGCCGTAGAGAAGAAGTAACGTCCTTGCCTTGCTGGCCCCTGCACAATTCACATTGTGCGGGGGTTTTTATTGGCTGCTCTCCTCAAAAAAACCTCTTGCCTCCCCCGCTGTCTTTACCCGCAATTCATATTTGTGCCAGCACTCACATATTTAACCAGGGAATTTTTGATTCCCATTCACAACATATCCCCTCTTCCTATAGTGTGAAAATTAATCACCAAGAGGGCGATAACTAAAAATACACAACTTGGATTTCCTTATCAGCATTAAATCATGTGCGGCGCAGGTTGCTCATTGGCACGCTATTTTCTGTTCATTATTAAATAAATTAAATTCATTACCTCCGGCACAAGTCGTTAGAGAGATTAATGCATCCAACTCATTATTTTTAAGTGAGTCGCTTTAGTTCGCCTCATATTTATAAAAAACAAGAAAATGACTTACCTTACACAGGATCATAATAATGAAAACAATACCTCTGGCATTACTCCTTCCTGCCCTGCTAGCCACCAGCGCCGCCGAGGCGGTGACGGTCTATAACAGTAAAGGAACACAACTCGATATTTATGGCCGTATCGAGGCACAAACCGGCAATGAATGGACAGATGAACACACCAATGCCACCAACCTGACCGGCCGTCTTGGCTTTGAAGCCAAACAAAAGCTCGATGAGCAATTCGGCCTGTTTGGCAAGTTGGAATGGCAGGTTAACACTCAGAAGAACGATACCGAGGTCGCCGAAGATAACTGGGATATTCGTTATGGTTATATCGGGATTGACGGTAAGGATCTGGGGAAATTGATGGTTGGGCGTACGCGCAACCCGATGTACCAGTGGATGGGCATTACCGATCGTTACATGAACTACACGGCTAACGTTTACTCCAACTGGGTCGGCACGCGTATCGACTCCTCCTATCAATGGAACCGTCAGGACGGCACATTACAATATGAATATACGAATGGCGGGCTGGACGTTCGCACCGCCTACGTGATGGGTAACGGTGCCAGCGACAGCACCGTTGACGATGGTTATATGGCCAGCCTCGGCTACGCTTTTGAATTCCCGGTGATGGGTACGCCACTAAAAATCAAACCGGTGATCGCCTGGCAGAAAATGACCAAAGACCCCAAAAATACCAGCCTAAGCGGCAACTATACCGATTACACCCAAAAAGGGGTTGGCATACGCCTCAGCTACGACAAGGCTTATCTTGGTATCAACGTTGGCCGACAAACCTACGAGCAAACCGGCCAGCCAGACAAAGATTATGATGCCTTCGACTCGCTGGCCGAATACTGGTTTACCAGCAAAGTCGCGTTACGTGGTGGCTATTCTCAGTTGATCGAGTCTGAAAATGACTACGTCCATCGCAAACAGTGGATCTCCGAATTGGAATACCGACTGAAAAAAGATGTACATCTTTCTGCCACCTATATTTATGACGATCGGGAAAGCTACGATTCGGCAGAAAATCTGTGGGTACTTGGGTTACGTTACGAATTTTAATCACTGAACAAGGATGAAAATCATGAACAGCAAACTCAGTTTATTCGCCGTGTTAGCGTTGAGTGCCAGCCTCAGCCATGCGGCCCCCCTGCCAAAAGAGAGCGGTAGTTTCGATTTCACCGTGCCACAAACCGGCAAGAAGATGGAAGTCTTCAGCTACCAGCCTCCCGGAGCCAATGCCAACACCCCGGTGGTGTTTGTCCTGACCGGGCTGAACCGTAACGCCGCTGAGTACCGCGACTCATGGGTAGAAAATGCCAAGAAAAACAAACTTATCGTCATCGCTCCGCTGTTCTCCGAAGCCGATTATCCCGGTAACGACGGCTATAATCTGGGGAATATTGAGAATGCCAAAACCCATCAGGTCAATCCTAAAGGGGAATGGGCCTTCACGGTCATTGACGATCTGTTTGCCGATATGCAAAAACAGGGGATCACCAAACAACAAGACTATTATTTATTTGGCAACAGCGCTGGCTGCCAGTTTGTTCACCGGATGCTGACCTTTGTCCCTGAGGCCAATGTCAAAGCCGCCATTTGTGCAGCAGCGGGATGGTGGACCATGCCAGATGTGGAAAACCCATGGCCCTATGGGCTGGACAATGCGCCAGTGAAAGTGACGCAAAAACAGCTGGCCGACTATTTTGCCAAACCCGTGCTGATCACCGTCGGTGAAAAAGATAACGATCCGTATCACCCTTTGCTGCGCCGTTCTTATGAAGCCATGGCGCAGGGGGATAGCCGGTTAACCCGTGCACAAAGCTATTTCCTGACGGCGCAGCAGAAAGCCAAACGCTATAAGGTCGACTTCAACTGGCGCTTTACGACCTTACCCGACGTAGGGCATAGCGGCTCGAAGATGTCTGCCTATGGCGCCGAGCAATTTGCCTGGTTTGAACAGCATGGCGAGTTCAAGGTACAACCGTAATTCGAGGAGAACGCGCTACTGCCGAAGCAAGCGGTAGCGCGGGTCAGAAGGGAATGAGAGATGACACACACTTCTGACAAGGGAATTTTTGATTCCCCTTTTTTCTCCCTTGGGTTTTGTTATTAATGAAGGAAGAAATTACGTAGAGGGGAAAACTGACATGAACAGAGCGGAATTCACTCAACGTATTGCTGACATTGATAATCTGACCGAAACGGATCGGCGTATCATCGACTATTTTGACAAACACTTTGAGTCCATTCCCTACAGCAAAGTGATTGATGTATGTCATGAAATCAACATCGCCAAGTCTACCTTGGGGCGATTTATGATGAAGCTCGGCTTCACCGGCTTTCGCGACTTCAAAGAGTCCACCATCGAGCCTGAGCAACGCAGAAACATCTCCCCCATAGAACGCTTCGACAACAGCAAAAACAGAAAAAACGGCATCGAATTCATTGAAAAACACTGCAGCGAGATCACCGATAATATCAACAATACGTTGAAAAACATCAATCGCCAGCATTTGGAGAAAACCATCGCGCTGATTTGCGATCCGGAAAAAAGGCTGTATGTGATTGGCAGCGCAACGGCACATGCCTTGGCCGAGTATTTTTATCTGCTTGGCCGCTATATCAAAAAAGACATTGTGCTGCTGGATGCCAATATTGCCAATTTACCGCATAAGCTAATCGACTCGAGAAAGGGCGATGTGCTACTGGCGATTTCTTATTATCGTTTTTCCAGCGTGACGACAAGATTAATAAAATGGTTTTATCAAAATCGTGGCGATACCATCGTCATCACCGATAATGCCGTCAATCCGTTCAGCCACTTCGCCACCGCGATGTTGCTGATGGAGAGCCAGCATAGCGGGCTGTTCAGCAGCCGTAGCGCTGGCTTCGTATTAATCGAGGCGCTGGTCAATTATATGGGCGAAGTGAAAAGCAACGAATTAAACGAGAACTTCAACGTCATGGAGTCGTTATTCGAGGCATTTAACGTTTTTAATAAATAACACCAACACCAGGCAGTGTGAATATTCATCAACCATCTTTATAGCCCTGTTGCTTCAGGGCTAAGCATTGACTCACCAGAATGCCATGTAGCAATCCATCTCTGGCGTTTATTTAATGAAAAGAGGCTTTATCATGAGCAGTGAAAACAGCGCAATCCCTGTTTGCCCTGAGCAGCAAATTCTACGTACCTCACAGGGGAATTTATCTTTCCGCGCCTGCGGTGAGGGCGAAACCCTGATCTTTTTACACGGTATTCTGGGCAGCTCGAAGGCCTGGCCATTCCAGTTTGCCGCCTTTTCTCCCCACTACCGCGTCATGGCCTGGGATGCGCCCGGTTATGCCGACTCCGCGCTGGTTCCGGCCGATATCGACGCTTTTGTGCAGATGCTGCATGAGTGGGTGCAACACTGCGGGGCAGAGAAAGTTTCCCTCGTCGGGCACTCAATGGGCGGCACCGTTGCCAGCCGCTACGCCGCCCGCTATCCAGAGCGGGTAAAAAACCTGGTGTTGTCCTGCACCCATCCCGGCTATGGCGCGCCAGAGTCGGCCCCAAGTTCGGAAAAGCTGGAGAAGCGGCTGAAAGAGCTCGCCGAAATTGGCCGCGAAGCCTACGGCAGAAACCGCGCACGTGATCTGCTGCCGTTCCCAGATGTAGCTGCGGCAGTGCTGGACTATGCGGCAGAAATTGCAGCAGGCACCAACCTGGAAGGCCTGAGGCGTGCCACTCGCATGTTGCAGCTAGCCGACAACCGCCCGCTACTGCCCCAGCTCAAGATGCCAACGCTGATCCTCACCGGTGAAAAAGACGCCGTGGTGCAACCACAGCTCAAAGCCGATCTGCTGGCGCTGGTGCCCTATACCCAACATATCGAGATGCCCGGGATGGGCCATGCGCCTTATTTCCAGGCTCCGGATTATTACAACACGCTATTACATGAGTTTTTTGCCAAACACTCATAAGGGGACATGATGACTGGATTTATCATCGGGATGATCGTTACCGTATTGGCGGCCTGGTTTATTATCAAAAACTACCAGCCGCAAACCGTGTTACTGCTGGCAGGGTTGAGCCTGCTGCTGATCACGGCGGTGTTCTTTCCCGAGCAATCGATATTGTACGGCAAGGCCAAATCCATCGGCTGGGTTGGCGGGGATATTTTCGCGTTCGTGAAAGAGTCTTTGACCACCCAGGTGGCGGGCATCGGTTTGATCATTATGGCGGCGGGCGGTTTTGCCGATTATATGGATCACATCAAAGCGTCGAACTCGATGGTAAATCTGTGCATCAAACCCTTGCAGATGATCAAGGCTCCTTACCTGATCCTGGCCATCGGCTACATATTATCCCAGTTGCTGCACGTGGCGATTTCCAGCGCAGCCGGTCTGGCAATGCTGCTGTTGGTCACCTTCTTCCCGGTATTGGTGCGGCTTGGAGTCAGTAAAGCCGCCGCCGCCTCGATGATCGGCATGTCGGCGTTTATGGATCTCGGCCCGGCAGTGGGCACCGCCAACCTGGCAGCCAAACATGCCGGTATGGAAACCGCAGTCTACTTTGCCCACTACCAACTGCCGGTCGCCACCGGCGTGATGCTGGCGGTAGCGGTACTGATCTTCTTCACCGCACGCTACTTTGACGCCAAAGACGGACATATCGTTACCCAACTGCAGGTGGAACAGCCAACCAGCGAAGATACAGCCAAGGTACCGGCATTCTACGCTTTCCTGCCGGTGTTCCCGGTGATACTGGTGATCGTCTTCAGCCCGCTGGTGATCAGCAGCATCAAGGTTGACGTGGTGACGGCGATGATTATCGGCACCCTGTTGGCATTTTTCTGCGAGTTGCTGGTACGGAGGGATTTCAAAACCGCCTGCAAGGGCATCCAGGTGTTCTTCAAAGGCATGGGCACCATGTTTACCAGCATCGTTTCCCTGCTGGTGTGTGCCGACGTTTTCGCCCAGGGCTTGCAGATCATCGGGGCCGTTGACTTCATTATTCACACCGTTCAGGCCGCGGGCTTCGGTTTTGGCAATATGACGATAGTGATGGCCCTGCTGGTCTGCGTGACCGCGGCGCTGACCGGCTCCGGCGTGGCTGCGTTCTTCTCCTTCTCCGGGCTGGCTCCAGGCATTGCCGCCAAATTTGGCGAAAGCGCCGTCAGCATGATCCTGCCAATGCAACTGATGGCCGGTATGGGAAGATCGATTTCCCCGGTAGCCGGGGTGATCATTGCCGTCAGCAAGGCCGGTGAATGCTCGCCGTTTATGATTGTCCGCCGTACGCTTATCCCCGCTGTAGGCGGGATGATCACCATGCTGGTGATAAACGGCATCCTGAATTAATGTCGTGTTAAAACTCAGGGCAGGGAAATCTCTGCCCTATCATCAAACCCTCGCCAACTGTCCATTTCTTGACCATAAACCTGGTCTTTTCTGAAATGTTTCACCGCCTCTATATCGCCTGGTTATCCCCCTGTACACTGCCTGAAAATCGCCCTTAATCCGGGCAGGGATACCGTTTTATTAACAAGGAGTGTTGATATCATGTTCTCAAAGATCATGTTTATTCTGTTTTCCGCCACCGTGGTATTGGCGCTGATTAACTGGGAACGCCTGTGGGACTATATCCGCCCAATGGTGTAACCCGCGTAAAGTGCAGGCCAGCCAACTGGCCTGTCTAGTCCCATGTTCACCTCTGCCAATCCCACCGTATTGCTCCCCTCACCGTCTCAACCTCTCTCGCTCCTGGCTATTTCCTCTGTGGTAAAGCCTTCCTGTAGCGAAATTTCGTGAATGACCTCGCAAAGTGATTAATAAAACGACGAGTGAGCTTGCAGTTGTCAACGGCCAGTGATAGAAAAATACTACTTTACGAAAAATCGTGAAGAAGGAAAGTACATTACAGAACCATTGACCAAGGACACCTCATGTCAGAACTTAAATTCGCCACCCGTTTGAACTCCTTTGCCTCAGGAGCCAATCTTTACTGGCCAGAACTAAAAGGCAAACCCTCTGTATCGCAAATGATTGAGCGGGCCGGAACGGTCAAGGGATTGACCCACCTGGATTTAAACTACCCTCAGCACATCAATGAGGATGTCAAAACCATGAGCCAAAAGATCGAAGCGGCTGGCCTGGCGGTGAATGGCATGCAAATGCGCTGGGATGCGCCAGAATTCAAGATTGGGGCGTTCACCAATCCGGACCCAAAAATCCGCCGCCAGGCGATCGAACTGACCAAGCGTGGGATAGATGCGGGCCGTGAGTTTGGTGCCAGTTTAATGACCCTGTGGATGGGCCAGGATGGTTTTGATTATTGCTTCCAAGCAGATTACAAAAAAATCTGGGAAGACGCCGTCTCCGCGGTACGTGAAGTGGCCGAATATGCTCCAGATGTCGATATCAGTATCGAATACAAACCTAATGAGCCACGGGCCTACAGCATTTTTCCCAACGTCACCACCTGCCTGCTAGCGGTTGAAGAAGCTGGCTGTGCGAATCTGGGTATCACGCTCGACTTTGCCCACGTGCTGTTTGCCAACGAGATCCCGGCCTTTGCTGCCGCCATGGTCGCCCGCCGCTCTCGCCTTATGGGTCTTGATCTGAACGATGGTTGGGGCAAACGCGACGATGGCCTGATGGTGGCTTCGGTCAACCCACGGGCGACGCTGGAATTCCTCTGGCAGATGCAGCGTGACGGCTACACGGGGGCTTACTATTTTGACACCTTCCCAGACGCCAGCGGCCTGGATCCGGTGCGTGAAGCCGAAACCAATATCGCAACGGTGACCCGCCTGCTGAAACTGTGCAAGCAGCTCGACAATAACCCTGAGTTGATGAGCGCCATCAGCAAGCAAGACGCCGTTGCCTCACAGCAAATTGTTAACGACATCATGCTGGCGAAATAGAACCAGCAACCGGGCGCCCAACGGGTGCCTCTAATAATAACTCACAGCACCAAGGATAGAAGAAGATGAAAAAGCACTTACTTTCTGTACTCGCCTCTACCCTGTTTTGCACCAGTGTCTATGCTGCCGATCTGCCACCGTTACAGTCTGATACCGAACCCGACCGTACCGATTGGACCGAGCTTAGTGCCAAATATGGCCCCATGCCAGCGGTGGACAGCAAGCTGAAGATCGGCGGCGTATCCAAAACGCTTACCAACGAATATTGGCGTTCCCTGGGGGAAGGCTACCAAACCACGGCCAAAAAGTACGGCTTTATGGTGGCCTATCAGGCCGCAGCCAATGAAGACGATCAGCTAGGCCAACTCTCGATCGCGGAAACATTGATTTCCCAAGGCTTTAATGGCCTGCTGGTTTCTCCGCAAACGGACGCCAACCTGCAACCCGCCTATGAAGTAGCGAAAAGCAAGGGCATCCCGGTAGTCAACGTCAACGACGCCGTCATGCCCAGTGCCGCCCATTACGTAGGTAACGTACAGAAAGATAACGGTGTCCGGGTCGCCAACTGGTTTATCCAGCATCATCCGGAAGGTGGCAAAGTCGCGGTGATCGAAGGCCAGGCTGGCGTTTATGCCGCCACACAGCGAACCAAGGGGTTCAAGGAAACCATTGGTGCCAACGGCAAGTTCACCGTAGTCGCCAGCGTGCCAGCCAACTGGAGCCGGGAAAATGCCTATAACGCCGCCACCACTATCTTGCAGCAGCATCCGGATATGGTTGGTTTCTACGCCAACAACGACGGTATGGCACTCGGAGTGGTTGAAGCGGTTCGCGCACAGGGTAAAACCAACCAGGTCGCAGTGTTTGGTACCGATGGGATTTCCGATGCCTATGCTTCCATCAAACGCGGTGAGTTGACCGGCACAGTGGACAGCTTCCCAGTACTGACTGGCGAAGTGGCGATGGAAGTAATGTTGCGCCTTATCGACGGGCAGAAAATTTCACGCGTAGTCTCCACCCCACAGGCTTTGATCACCAAAGAAAACGCGGATGCTTTCTCCACCAAAGACAACGAGAAACTGCGCCAACTGCTGGTACAGCAATAAGCCAGGCGACGGAGGGTTTATGGAACAGTTTTGTTTAACGATGCGTGGCATTAATAAAACCTACGGCAGCGCGGCTGCGGTTCAGGACGTAGATTTTTCGGTCAGGCACGGGGAAGTCCATGCCTTAATCGGGGAAAACGGCGCAGGGAAATCGACGCTGCTGAATATTCTCTCTGGAGTACGGGCAGCTGACTCTGGTGAAATCCAGGTTGAAGGTCAAACGATCCTGATGAAAAACCCGCTTTCCGCACGCCAGGCGGGGATCGCCATGATCCACCAGGAATTGCAGCATGTTCCTGAACTCTCCGTAGCGCAGAATATGTTTCTTGGCAGGCCGCTGACCCAGTGCCAGGGCCTGTTCGTGGATAAGAAAGCCCAGTACGCAAGGGCAAAGGCGATCCTGAGACGGCTCGATCCCACCATCGACCCAAACGAGCCAATCAAGAATCTGAAGGTCTCTCAGCAGCAGATCGTCGAAATTGCCCGGGCATTACTGGATGAGGCCAAAATCATTGCGATGGATGAGCCAACGTCCAGCCTGACGCCAAGGGAATTTGATCGGCTGGCCGAGTTGATCGCCGATCTTAAATCGATGAACGTCGCGCTGATTTATGTCTCGCATAAGATGAATGAGATTTTTAAAGTCTGCGATCGCGCCACGATTTTACGCGATGGTAAACAGGTCGGCGTGGTCAATATCTGCGACGAAACGGAAGAAACCATCGTCACCAAAATGGTCGGACGCAAGATTGAGAAAGTGCAGCATCACTCTTATGTCACCGACAAAGAAATTTTGCGCGTAGAAGACCTTGGACGCGACAAAGCCGTACTGTCAGCCAGCCTCAGCGTACAGGCAGGAGAAGTGCTGGGGATCGCAGGCCTGGTCGGCGCAGGCCGTACCGAGCTACTGAAGCTGATCGCCGGTATCGACGCCAAAACCAGCGGCCAGGTGTTGGTTGAAGGCTCGCCGGTGAAAAAGCTTAATGTCAGCTCGGCAATCAAGGCTGGCATCGGTTTGGTGCCGGAAGATCGCAAAAAAGAGGGTATTATTAAAGAGCGAGCGGTAAAAATGAATATGGCGCTGCCCTCGATGAGTAACTTCACCCGTTACGGCTGGTTAAAAAAAACCAAACTAAACCAGTTGGCCCTGGAAGTGATGACCGACTTAAACCTGCGCCCGCTGAATATTGATAAACCCATCGGCACCTTGAGTGGCGGTAATCAGCAAAAGGTCATTATTGGCCGGTGGGTCGCGGCAGATAATAAAGTATTTTTATTTGATGAGCCCACGCGTGGGATCGATATCGGCGCCAAATCAGAAATTTATAATTTAATCGAAAAACTCGCCAAGCAAGGAAAGGCTATTGTAGTGGTCTCATCCGAAATGCCAGAAATTATTCGTATCTCCGATCGGGTACTGGTGATGCGCGAAGGGAAAATTACCCGGGAACTCAAAGGCGACGATATTACAGAAGAAAATATCGCTCGTTATGCGATTAACGATCTGAATTAAAAACGGCTTCTGTATCTTATATTTTTATTAAGGCAATCATTATGATAACTCAGGGTAAGGCTCAGCCTAAAGTGCCGTCCTCGGCGCTATTCAAGTTTAATCTGCGTGATGCGGGCACACTGATTGGTTTACTGATCATTGTGGTCACCTTCTCGCTGCTGTCACCGGGTTTTTTAACGGTGCCTAATCTGCTGAATATTTTACAGCAATCGTCGATCAACGGCATTATTGCCCTGGGCATGACGCTGGTGATTATCTCTGGCGGTATCGACCTCTCGGTGGGGCCAACGGCGGCGTTATCCGCGGTGCTGGGTGCTACGCTGATGGTCGCTGGGGTGCCCGTACCGCTGGCGATAATGGCAACCTTGGGTGTGGGCGCACTGTGTGGGGTTTTCAGCGGCACGCTGGTAGCCTACGCCGGATTACAGCCTTTCATTGTCACCCTGGGCGGCCTCTCGCTGTTCCGGGCCATGGCACTGATCTTTACCAACGGCAACCCTATCTTTGGCATCCCAATGGAGTTTCGTAATTTCATCAACAGCGAAATTTTCGGTGTGCCAAGCCCGATCGTGATTGTGGTTACCATCGCCATCATCCTGTGGGTGGTGATGAATAAAACTCCGCTAGGGGAATATATTCTGGCGGTTGGCGGTAACGAAGAGGCTGCACGCGTAGCCGGTGTACCGGTAAAAAGAACCAAAGTGACGGTGTTTGTGATTTCCGGCGTGTTGGCCTCGCTGGCTTCACTGATCCTGATTGGCCGCCTGGGTGCTGCCGAACCGACAATGGGCAACCTGTGGGAATTGGATGCCATCGCGGCTGCCGCTATAGGTGGGGCATCCTTGATGGGGGGCAAAGGCAGTGTGATCGGCACGCTGATCGGCGCCATCATTCTGGGCTCGTTACGTAACGGATTGACGTTGCTAAATATTCAGGCGTTTTATCAATTGCTTGCCACAGGGCTTATTATTATCATAGCCATGTTGATTGACCGAGCGACAAGAGGCAAGTAATGAAGCAGGATCCGCGAGCAATTGGCGCTCAAATTCGCATGAGATTGCCACAACTGACGCCACTGGAAAGAAAAGTGGTGGACTCGATCACCTCGAAAACTGATTTATCCGAGCAAACCTCATTAAAAGAGATTGCGCTGGAAAATAAAGTTTCTGAGGGGATGGTAGTTAAACTGGCAAAAAAGCTCAACTTCTCTGGCTTCAGAGAGTTCAGAAGCAGTTTGATTTACTATAACTATTCTGAAGTAGCAAGTTTGCATGCAGAAATTGAGCCTGATGATTCGTCGGAGCAATTACTGGAAAAGGTATTCAAAACGTCGATTCAGGCAATAGAAGAAACCATTTCTATTCTAGACGTTTCTGAATTTAACCGCGCCGCAGATATTCTGTTCAAGGCTCGGCACATCGATCTCTATGCCGTCGGTGGTTCGGCCACCATTGCCCGCGATCTGGCGCATAAGCTGCTAAAGATCGGGATTAAATCGACGGTCTACGATGATGCCCACACCATGCTGATGTCTGCTGCGATCTTATCGGATGATGATGCCGTGGTGGCAATCAGCCATTCCGGCGCTACCCGTGCGGTCAACGATCCCATTAAGCTGGCCGCGCGCAACGGTGCCAAGGTGATTGCCATCAGCAATTATGCCGAGTCGCCCATTGCGCGTAATGCGCATGTGGTTCTCAATTCAACCTCACAGGGTTCGCATTTGCTTGGGGAAAACGCAGCGGCACGCATTGCTCAACTTAATATCCTTGATGCACTGTTTGTGGCGATTGCGAAAAAGGATTTGAAGCAGGCTGAAAAGAATCTGATGAAAACCCAGCAGGCGGTCCGTGATTTAAGAGAATACTAACATGAGTAAAATCGTAGTCGCTGGCAGTCTTCATTACGACATTATGCTGCAGGCGCCCCATCGGCCAGAAAAAGGCGAAACGGTGATCGGTAGCAGTTGCGCCTATAAATTTGGTGGCAAAGGGGGCAATCAAGCGGTTTCGGCAGCCAAGGCGGGGGCGCAGGTCAGCTTCGTTGGCGCGGTAGGCGCTGACGATCCGGGTAGATTCCTGCTCGCGGTGCTAATGGAAAACCAGGTTGATACGCGCCACGTCGAGATAACCTCGGCGGCACCTTCCGGTATGAGCGTCGCTATTATGGATGCCGAAGGTGATTATGGTGCAGTGGTGGTCTCGAATGCCAACAACCTGATCGCTCCCCAGCAGTTGGATCAGGGTAGCCTCTGGCAAGATACCGGCATGCTGTTACTACAAAACGAAGTGCCCGAAGCGATTAACCTGGTTGCCGCCAAACAGGCCAAAAATCACGGTGCGTTGGTCTGCCTGAACGCCGCTCCGGCCCGTGAACTCAGCGCACAGCTCCAGGCTTGCATCGATCTGCTGGTGGTCAATGCGGTTGAAGCACGCGATCTTAGCGGCATTACGGTCAACGATTTGCAGCAGGCCTGTATGGCTGCCGAGGCATTGAGCGCTAGTTTTAAGGCCGTGGTGGTCACTGCGGGTGAACATGGCGTCGCCTTCTGTGAGGCCGGTAGCAGCAGCCAATCCCTTCCGGCGCTGAAGGTCGAGCTGGTCAGCACTCACGGTGCCGGTGACTGTTTTATGGGCATGTTGTGCGCCTCGTTGTTACAAGGGCAAACATTACCGCAGGCAGTGGCTAGAGCGAACAAGGCTGCCGCCGAACACGTTTCCCACCCCACCCGCTGAATTCGGCGCCCCCTCTCTTGCGCGGAAAGGGGGCTATCAACTCACGGCGCCTTATTAATGGTGCAGTTCCATTGCTGGTTCACCACGCTCTGATTAGCGACGATCTGTAACGACAGTGCAGCATCCTGAGTATGAGTGATGCTGTATTCAAGTACCACATCGTCCAGATTACTGGCGGTCCGCTCAACCCTGAACAAAGCCGAGCCTTGCTCGATGTTCAGCAAGCTGGCCAGTTTGGCATCGCAGATCATCGGTAAATAACGTTCCGTTGCCTTGGTTGGTGAATAACCGAACGTTTCTCGTAGTTGTTCATACAGCGGGCTGCTTCCGTCAACATGACTCAGATCGTTATACACCCGTCCATTCAAGTGGGTGATCGAATGGCCCACCACTTTCTCCCCCTGCATGAACAACCGCTCAAGACGCATCAGTTGGTGGCCTAAATCCAGATGCATCCGTTCAGCCACCTCTTGATCGGCCATGGTCGATAACAGGGAAAGGATTTCTACTTCAACCGGCATAGCCGAATTAAAGCTCAGCAGGACATCTGGCAGATCGGTGTAGTGTTTATGCAACGCATCACGATTGATGAAGGTCCCTTTGCCCTGCTCCCGATGCACCATGCCAACACTGGCCAGTGAATCGATCGCTTGCTTGATGGTCCCGCGGGCGACCTTAAACTCATCGGCAAGCAGTAACTCGCCGGGGAGTTTATCGTCATAGGTAAAGGTGATAATCCGTTGCAGGATAATGCCTTTTATCCTGAGATACAGTGGCAGTCCATCCGACTCAAACATACTGATGCTCCGCTCAGAGGTAGTGTATTTGGCTCCTGTAAGCGTCAAGTATATCCTGATTTATCTGCTGATTGCCGTCTATGTTTGCGCTTGCCAGGATCGGCGGAGTGCGCTGTTTCTGCTGCATCAGTTCACAGATCCGCAGTACCAGACTGTTGGCAATAGTTGCCCCCATAATGGTTGAGAGCGGTGCCGCCTTCTGGGCCAATCCCGGCAGGCTGACGGCGGCATCACCATACTCGCATTGGTTATCAATGGTGATATCGGCGATATCCACCAGCAGCTTGCCGCTGGAGTGTCGGGATGTCACCCGCGCAGCGGTGGCCAAACTGGTGATGGCAATCACCTTCGCGCCAACCTTCAGAGCGGCCAGCGCGACATCGATGGTAATGGCGTTGCGGCCAGAAACCGAGTGGATCAGCAGCGTATCCCCCGCTTGCAGCGGCGATTGCTCGATCAACACCCGCCCCAGGCCTTCAACGTTTTCCACTGCACTGGTCAGCGTCAATGGCCGGACATTGAGCATCAGTGCTGGGGTAAATAAAGGATTAACGATAGCCAAGCCACCGGCCCGGTAGCTCATCTCCTCTGCCAGGATGCCCGCGTGGCTGGCGCCGAAAACGAACAGGTCCCTCTCGACCAGCACCGTGTCCGCCATCATCTGCGCCGCACGGTTTATCGTGTCTGGCTGCGATTCCAACTGGGCCAGCTTCTGCCGGATTTGCTCATAATACTGGGTCAACGCTTTACTCATAGCCTTCCCTCTCAACATCAGAATGTTAGCAGCCTGGTTAAAGCCGCAATCAGCGGTGCCAGCACAAACATATCGCTGTCACCGGCCCACAGAGCGGTGTCGGGAATGGTGTCGTTGATAAAATAGCTGACACAGAAATATTGCCCCCAGGCCACCACGGTCGAGGTAATAAATCCGGCCAACAGCGCCCCCTTATAGCCGCCGGTGATATTGCCAAATACCCCTGCCGTACCGGCATGGAAGAAAATCACGATCATGCTGGGGATAAACACGTAGCCGGTATAGCGGCCGATCAGGGTGAGCCACAACAGCGAGCCGATAAAGGCACCGACAAAGCCTAACACCACCGCATTGGGGGCAAAGTTGAACAGGATTGGGCAGTCGAGTGCAGGTTTGGCTCCGGGCACCAGGCGTGAACCGATACCGTTAAACGCTGGCACCATTTCACCAATGAACATCCGCACGCCGAGCAACACCACGGCAATACCACCGGTAAACATCAGCGATTGTTTCAACGCATAGATGTAGAAACTCAGGTCGCCAGACTGCGCCAGGATTTCAGCCGCTTTTGGCGTACCTTTGATTTGCAGAATAAAGGTCCCAATAAAGAACAGCAGCGACATGGTCAATGCAGTCACCACGTTAGAATCCCGCAGAAATCCCAGTTTTTTCGGTACTTTGATATCTTCAGAGCTGATTTTGTTGGCCGCGAAAATCTGGCCAAACAACGCCCCCAGCAAAGCGACGGAAGCGGAGGTGTGCCCCAATGCCACGTTGTCGTTGCCGGTGATCTTACGCACCCAGGGTTGCACCAGCGCTGGCTGCAACGTCCAGTAAAGCCCCATGATCACCGTCAGCATCAACGTCAGTTGCAGGCCGGAAATGGCCGGATTGCTGTTGACCATCACCCCGGCAAAAATCATGGTGGTCCAGAACATCATGTGGCCAGTCAGATAGATATATTTAAAGCGGGTCAGCCGAGCCAGCAGCAGGTTAAGCGCAAACCCGCCAGCAATGGCGATAGTTACGCTGCTGCCATAGCGTTCGGAGAAATGTACCTGGCCGATAATATTCGTCAGATTCATCGAACTCAGGCCAAACACTTCCGTCCAAATGGGCTGGAAGATGAGCAAGGCCGAGACGATAATCCCCGCCCCTGCCCCGATAATCAGAAACCCCAAAATGCCTTTCAAGGTACCAGAAACAATATCCGCCAGCGGTTTACCTTGTAACACCAAGCCCAGCAGCACAATCAAGCCGATTAGAATAGACGCTTCCCCAAAAATATTGACCGTGATCCAGCGCAATACCCCCAGAAATTCGCTCATGGCTATTCCCCCTGCTTAATAATGCCGGCCTGTTCCAGCGCCAGGGCGATCTCTTTGCTGTCGATGTAGTTATTGACGACCGACACCGGGCAAGAGAGATGCTGCAGGTTATCCACCAGCTCGGCATTGGTGATCACCAGATCGGCACTGGCCGAGGCCGCCGAAGAGACATCCATATGTTCCACCGAAGCCTGGATCCCATGCTGTTTTAATACCGCTTCCACGTTCATTTTTAATATCAGGCTCGATCCCATGCCTAAACCGCATACCGTCAGAATTTTCATTAGTATTCGCTCCGAGTTGAACCTTCAAAATCGCTACCCTGGGGATTTCAAGTGACAGTTGAACCGTGAGGAGAGTTACCCCGCGCCGGCTATCAGTTGATAAAGCTGCTCAGGGTCGCGGGAATTCATTAGGGTATGCAGGTTATTTTCGTCTGCCAGCAGGGTGACGATATGCTGGATCAGTTGAATATGCCGCTCGCTGCTGGTAGCTGACAGCCCCAGCAAAACCTGTACCGGATCGTTTTCTGTGTGGCCAAACGCTACCGGTTCACGCAGCCGCACCAGACTCAACTGCGCTTTAATCGCCCCTTGCTCTGGACGGGCATGTGGCATGGCCAATCCAGGGGCAATCACAAAATAAGGACCAAACTCCTGGTAGCTGGCCACCATTGCCTCAACATATTCCGGGCGGCAAGCACCAGACTGGCAAAGCGCCTGACCCGCTGCCTGAATCGCGTCTGCGGCAGTACTGGCCGAGTTATCAATAAGTATTGCCTGGCGAACGATCATCAGTGCCTCCTGCAGCTAAATGGTGACGGATGGAAGCCAGAGTTGTCTGCAAGGCGTGCTGTACCAAAGCCAGCCCTTTTTCCTCGCTGGCGCAGCCTGGATCACCGAGTACCGCATAGTCGGAAAACTCCGTCCAGTGCACGGGCTGATAGCGGAAATTCTCTGGAAATTCTGGGTAGTGCGAACGTGCCAGCGTCATCTCGACGTGTTCGGGGGCCAATGCCAGCATCAACGAGGTTTCAATCTCGTCTGCATGCATGTAGCCGGGATAGGCAACCGCAGAAGTTCTTAACCGCTGGGCGCAGCTGTCCATCCCGGCCCAGCTATAGCTGAGCAACGTGATACCCTCCTCCTTCAACTGCCTGGCGGCGGCCTTGATGGCATCAAAATTGCCGTAGTGCGCATTGATTACCGCAGTGGTGGTAATCGCGTAACCGGCCATATTGCGTGCTAGCGAGAGCAATAATTGCGTCAACAGATCGTTACCAATATCGATCGCTCCTGCGTGCCCACGCAGTGACCACACCTGGCTGTAGGACACCACCGGCAGGCTTAGCACTGCCTCCCCCAGTTGCTCATCCAGCAAGGCGCAAAATCGTTCAGCCAATAAATTATCGGTATCCAACGGCAGGTGGTCGCCATGAGGCTCCACTGCACCTAGCGGCAATAATGCTATCTGTGCTTTCGCCAACGCCTGCCTGGCCTGCTGCTCGTTCAACTCATGCAGTTTCATGAGGCCTCCTTAGCCAAAAGCAAAGTAGCGTGCCGGATTTTCTACGAAGAAATCATGCAGCAATGCTTCGCCATCAAACCCTGCCTCTTGGGCCTCCTCGATAAATCTTGGCCGCCAGTCGGCCAGAATAAACTTCAGCCCCAGACCGCCTTTACCGTAATGGGCACTCATGGATTTACGGGCGAAATCACCGCCGATGAGAATTTGTTTCTGGTAGCCACGTTGGCACAGCGCCAAGATGGCCTGGGTGCGGATATGTTCTGGGTAATATTTTATCCGGCTCATACCGTCAAAAGAGAGAAATGCCCCGGTGTTGGCAATCTGACGGTGGAGCCACGGATCGGGGTTACGATCCATATGAGCGAAGCACAGGCGGGACAAATCCAGCCCCAAACCTTGAAATATCTGCGCCTGCTCTAATCCCATAGTGCCCATTTCCGTATGGCTATGCATCGGGGCTCCAGTACAAAGCTGTGCCCTTACGATGACTTCCATGGTTTTCCGTTCCAGCGGGGAGATGGTGTTATAGCCGGTGCCGCATTTCACCACACCAGCGCGATAATCGCTGCCTTCGATACCTTCAGTGACTTCACGGCTAACGTGTTCAACCAGTTCATCAATCGAAGCCCCTTCGATCCATTCTGCAAAGCTTTGCGTCGATCCAGGCCGCTTGCTGCTCCACAGGAACCCTTTGTTAAACCCGGCGGTGGCAATGATATGCACCTGCTGCCGCTTGGCCATTTCGGCTACGGCAACCACCTGACGGCCATAATCGGGAGCCGTGGCGTCATAAATGGCATTGCCGCCGGCCTGATGGAAATCTGCCAGTTCTTGCTCTGAAGCCTGCGGATCATCCAGTAATAGATCGTCATCCCCACGCTCTGCCCAGTAGGGAGGAATACAGTAAATATGATCGTGGCTGTAGGTTACGCCGAGCTGGCTGGCGGCAATATCACCATTTAACGTGCGGATGGATCCCATGAGAACGGCTCCCTGGAACGGAAAAGAAGGTAGCTTCAACATAGGCCAGGATCACTTGATCAGTCAAGTGATCAAGTTCGCAAATTAACCAATCTGCTAGCGAACCACTTGCCTGATAAACAATAATGGCCACGCCATAGCGCCGCTATACATGCCAAAGAAAAATGACAGCCACAGCAACACTATCGTCATGCGTTCAAAGCTCGGCACCTGGGTCAGCCATTCCAACGCCGGGTAAGTGGTCAGTAACGCCAACATTGCGATGGTCATTAATACCGCTCTGCGGCCAATGCAGTCGGAAATGGCCCCGCCGATCGGTAACCAGAAGTTGAAAGTCGAATCAGGCTTTACGCCTTTTTTCTATCGCCCACTTTAATAACGCCGCGGTACGATAAAAACCATGGGCAAACTTGCCGTAAGGCAGGGTTAAAAACAGCGCCATCACGGCCCCCAGATGCACCGCCAGTAATGCCCCCATCAGCGAAGTATCACGGCCAACCAGCAAGGCGATACCGGTAATACTCACCAACAGCAATAACAGGATAAAACCCCTGTCCATCGGCTTTTGTGCCGCATCACCGTGGGCCGGGTTGCGGCGCAAGTTAAGCCACAGCAGGCCTGCCGGGCCAATAATCAGCCCTATGCCCCCCAGCGTGCCCAAGATCACCGGTAAACTCAGCAAGTCATATGGCGCTTCTTGCCCCAGCAAAAAGTGATAGCCGGTGGCCACTATGGTTGAGGCAAAGCACAGCATAAAGCCGTAAAACGTGAAGTGATGAAAACGGCGCCGCCGCAGGGTGAAGGCGTCGTCCTCATCGTTACAGCCCTCGCCGTGTCCGCCATCCAGATAGGTTAGCGTCAGCACATTACGGGTGGTTTCTGCCAGCGCAGGCAGGCTGCCCGCCACCGATGAGATCTCCCGCCAGAACTTTCGGGTGCTGAACAGTAACGAACACAGCGAAAATACAAACACGCTGCCAAACATCCCCGCCAGTAAGTTATGGGGGAATATCTGATAAAAATCACCGGCCAGCGGTTGATGGAGCAGGCTGCCGTTAAGTGCCATCACCAACAGCAGAAACAGCCCGATGCCAAAGGCCAATGCCAGCACCACCGCCATTCCCGCCCGCTTGTACAACATGCCAAAGCTGGCTGGCCAGGCGTATTCCTGATAGGTCTCGACGCGTACCTTAGCCATCGCCTGCGGCACATTAACGCCAAACTCATGAGGTGGCGCATACTGGCAGGCGTGCAGACAGGCACCGCAGTTATGGCACAGGTTGGCCAGATAGTTGATATCAGCCTTGCCGAACGTCAGCCGGTAGGTCATGGCGGGAAAGACGGCACAAAAGCCCTCACAGTAGCGGCAGGCGTTGCAGATTTGCATCACCCGCTCGACCTCCTGCTCGTTGTCGGTCAGGGATTGCGCCTCGCGGATTAACGACTCAAGCTGTTTCATAATTAGCCTCTCGCTGTGCGGCCAGTGCCGATTGATGACCGGCGATACGGCCAAAGACGGTGCCAATAGACATTCCCACACCAGCGGTGTAGCCCTTACCCAGCACGTTGCCAGCCATCATTTCTCCGGCCACAAACAGGTTGCGGCTAGGTTGGCCGTTAAAATGCACGGCGGCATGTTCATTCACTTTCAGCCCCAAATAGGTAAAGGTGATGCCGGGTCGTAAGGCGTAACCAAAGAAAGGTGGCGTGTCGATGGGCAAAGCCCAATGCGTTTTCGCCGGAGTAAGACCTTCGGTACGGCAATCGTCCAACAGGGTATGATTGAACGTACCTGGCTGACATGCGCGGTTATAGGTTTCGATGGTTTTTACAAACTGGGCGGGATCCAGCTCTAATTGCATGGCAAGATCGTGCAGGTTATCGGCTTTCACACCTGGGAAAACCGGTGGCATAAAGCGCCCGATGGCTTTGCTATCAATGATGGAATAGCCGATTTGGCCGGGCTGCTGCGCAACCAGACGGCCCCAGATCGCATAGCGTTTAGGCCAGAAATCTTCCCCTTCATCATAAAAACGCTGCGCCTGACGATTGAGCATGATCCCCAGCGAAACACAGTCGACGCGGGTGCAAATCCCGCCGTCATACAACGGGGCGCGAGCATCAATAGCCACGCAGTGAGATTGGGAAGGGTCACCAATCACATCGGCCCCCGCCTCCATCATAAACTTGAGCAACACCCCTTGATTAAAACGGGTACCACGGATCAGAAAGTTATCTGCTGGCCATTCACCTGCGTCATTCTTCCCCCAGGCCTCACGCAGCCACTCACGGTTGGATTCAAACCCACCCGCGGCTAGCACACAGGCGCGGGCTTCAATTCGTTGGTCGCCAATCCGTACCGCAACAAATTGCCCATCTTGTAACTCGATGACATCAACCGGGCTGAGATAGCGGATCACCACGCCCATTTTTTCAGCACTGCGGTAGTAAGCGTTCACCAAGGCCTTGCCCCCACCCATAAAGAAGGCATTGGTACGGGCCACATGCAAGGCGCCGGACAGTGGCGGCTGAAAATGGACGCCGTGCTTTTTCATCCAGCCCCGGCAGGTCGATGACGCCCGGATCACCATTCTGGCCAGCGGTTCGTTGGTCAGTCCACCGGTGACCTTCAGCAGGTCTTGCCAGTACTCTTCTTCGGGATAGCTGCCCACCAACACATCCTGCGGCGCATCGTGCATGCAGCGTAAATTACGGGTATGTTGAGAATTACCACCGCGCCACTCCTTGGGAGCCGCCTCCAACAGCAATACTGAGGCCCCCCTTTCCCGCGCGGTGAGGGCGGCACACAGTGCCGCATTGCCCCCGCCAATGACCACAACATCAAACATAGTCACACTCTCGGTGTTATCCTTTTGTGACTAAAATGTAACCTTTGGCATAAAGACCAGCTAGCGGGCAATGCTTAACGGGGGTTTAGGGATGGTAAAGGGTCGCGCCTGGCCAGTTGCCCTGCGTTACCAGTTGACGGATCACGCTTTGCAGCACCACCCTGGCGGCCAGGCCAACCGGCGAGAGTTCATCATCGGAAAGGCTGACCAGGAAATTGGGGCGGCTTAATACCGGGTTATCAATTTCTATCACTTTCAGGCTGTCATCCAGAATGCGGGATATGGCCGCACCGGGCTGAATGGTAGCTCCTAGCCCTTGGCGAACGGCGTCCATCAAAATCGCCAGCCCGTCGATCTCCGCCACAACGGTTAATTCCAACTGCTGGCGTGCAAAGCTGGTATTGAGCAACGCCCGCAGGCCATGAGTCTGACTGGGTAAAATCAACGGCAGCGAACAAAAGGCTTCGGGCGTAATAGGCTCATCCTGAAATCGTCCGACAATCTCTTGGGTGCCAATCAAGAACAACCGCTCTTCCAACACTGGGATCGCGCTCCAGGTCTGCAGCTTTTTATGTTGGAATACCACCGCCAAATCCAACTGGCGGACCTTGATCATCGACGCCAGATTTCCGGACAGGCTTTCTACCACATGCAGACGGATATCAGCATAGCGCTCACGCATTGCCAGAATAAACGGCAGACCGAGTACTGAGGCAGTACTTGGGGCCATTCCTACGCTGACGTGCCCAGATAAGCGGGCCTGCTTGGCGGCCCGCACGGCGTCATCGGCATGGCGCAGGGCCAATTGAGCCTGAGAAAAAAAGGCCAGACCGGCGTCGGTGGCAACAATCCCACGCGAGGTACGTTGCAATAGGCGGATAGCCAGCTCGCTTTCGAGCCGACTTATCTGCTGGCTCAAGGCCGAGACACCAATATTCAGGTCAAGCGCGGCCTGGCCCATGCTACCTAATTCAACGGTGCGAACAAAATAACGTAACTGTCTCAGTTCCACCCTTCTCTCCCATTAACCCCCAGCGTTACCCTATACTTATCATGGAAAAGCTAACAGAGAAGAGCAAAGTCTGGCGTAGCGGTAAATTTTATCATCACACAAACAAGAAATAGCAGGCCAGCCTGGCTGACCTGCTTAGGCTTAGCGGGAACGCAGATCCAGCGCCACGTCGACGATCATATCTTCCTGGCCACCCACCATGCGGCGCTTACCCAGCTCGACCAGAATATCCACTGCGTTGATGCCGTATTTCGCCGCGGCCACTTCACAGTGGCGTAGGAAACTGGAGTAAACCCCGGCGTAGCCCAGCGCCAACGTTTCACGATCGACACGAACGGGCCGATCCTGCAATGGGCGCACCAGATCGTCAGCCGCATCCATCAAGGCATATAGATCCGTGCCATGGTGCCAGCCAAGTTTATCCGCCGCCGCAATAAACACCTCAAGCGGCGCGTTACCGGCTCCTGCCCCCATCCCTGCCAAACTGGCATCCACACGATCGCACCCTTCTTCTACTGCCACCATCGAGTTAGCGACCCCAAGGCTGAGGTTATGGTGCGCATGCATGCCGGTATGCGTCTCTGGCTGCAACACCGCTTTCAAGGCACGGAAACGGGCTCGGATATCATTCATATTCATCGCGCCGCCAGAATCCACCACGTAGATGCAGGTTGCCCCATAACTTTCCATCAGCTTGGCCTGGCTGGCCAGATTTTCCGGCGTCGTCATATGGCTCATCATCAGGAAACCCACGGTATCCATGCCAAGCTCACGAGCATAGGCGATATGCTGTTTGGAGACATCGGCTTCGGTACAGTGAGTGGCGACACGCACCACCCGCGCGCCGGCATTATAGGCATCCTTCAGATCGTGAATGGTGCCAATGCCCGGCAGCAGTAAGGTGGCGATTTTAGCGTGAGTGGTCACGTCCGCAGCCGCCGCAATCCATTCCAGATCGGTATGTGCGCCAAAGCCGTAGTTGAAACTGGAGCCCTGCAGACCATCGCCATGCGCCACTTCAATCGAATCCACCTTCGCTGCATCCAGCGCCCTGGCAATGTCCTGCACATTTTGCAGCGTATATTGGTGACGAATCGCGTGCATCCCGTCGCGCAGGGTCACATCCGAGATAGTGATTTTTTTCTCGTTCATAGCCGTTCTCCAGCAACGTGTGCCATGGCCTGAGCCATCCGCTCGGCGGTCGCCAGCGCAGCGGAAGTCATGATATCAAGGTTGCCTGCATAGGCAGGCAGGTAGTGCGCCGCACCTTCAACCTCCAGAAACACCGAGGTTTTCAGGCCGGAAAAACGGCCAATCCCCGGTAAGTTAAGCGGTGCATCGGCAGGGATGACATCAAACTGCACTTTCTGCTTCAGCCGATAGCCTGGCACATAGGCCTGCACGGCCGCCGCCATTTCGTTGATTGAAGCTTCAACCTTGGCTTGATCTACGGCTTCACTCAGCACATAGACGGTATCGCGCATCATTAAGGACGGTTCCGCCGGGTTCAACACGATAATCGCTTTGCCCCTCTCTGCCCCGCCAACCACCTCGATCGCCTTGCTGGTGGTTTCGGTAAACTCATCAATATTGGCGCGAGTGCCCGGCCCGGCAGACTTGCTGGCAATAGAGGCAATAATTTCGGCGTAATGGACTTTGGCTACCCTTGAGACCGCAGCCACCATCGGGATAGTTGCCTGCCCGCCGCAGGTCACCATATTGACGTTAACCTGGTTGAGATTTTGTTCCAGATTGACCACCGGCACGCAGTAAGGACCAATCGCCGCAGGTGTCAGATCGATCAGCCGGATCCCCGGTTTGGCCGCCCGCAGGATGGCATCATTTTTAACATGAGCGCTCGCGCTGGTGGCATCAAAAACAAAATCAATGTCGGCGAACTCCGGCATCAGGATCAGCCCGTTAACGCCGGTATGACAGGTCGCAACCCCCATCCGGCGAGCACGAGCCAGCCCGTCCGATTCAGGATCGATCCCCACCATCGCCCCCATCTCCAGATGCTTGGCGTTACGCAGGATTTTAATCATCAAATCGGTACCGATATTGCCGGAACCGATGATCGCCACTTTTCTCTTGCTCATCATTGGCTATCCTCATAGAAGTGGGCCGAAACCGTGCCGACGCCTTCAATTGTTGCCGTAAAACTGTCACCTGCTTGCACCGGCACCATCGGGCCCAATGCTCCGGTCAGCACTACGTCGCCTGCTCGTAACGGCGTGCCGAGGCTGGCCATTTTGCGTGCCAACCAGACGGCAGCATTGATCGGATGCCCAAGACATTCACTGCCACGCCCGCTAGACACCACCTCGTTATTGCGCGTCATGCTCATGCCGCAATGTTGCAGATCCACCTCATCGATCCAACGCACCGGGCCACCCAGCACGTACACACCACAGGAAGCGTTATCCGCCACGGTATCGACAAACGCGATCGACCAGTCCTTGATACGGCTGCCCACCACTTCCAGCGCGGGCAATACCCATTCCACTGCGCCACATAACTCATCGAACGTGGTGTCGGCATGCGGTAAATCACGAGCCAGCACCAGCGCAATCTCCGCCTCGATACGCGGTTGCATCACCCGCGAAAATGGAATGCCCTGGTTGGTGCCGTAGCACATGTCGGCGAACAGGGTGCCAAAGTCCGGTTGGTCAACTCCCAGCTGTTGCTGAACCTTGGGATGGGTGAGTCCTACTTTGCGCCCTACCACTCGGCGGCCAGCAGCCTGCCAATGCTGTACGTTCAATTGCTGGATGGCGTAGGCCGCCTCGCCGTTATCGAGGCCAAGGCGATCGCGCAAAGGCTCAATCACCTTGCCGCTGGCCTCGGACTGCCGTAACGCCTCAGCCAATTGCTCCAAATTGTAATCACTCATCATTCGCTCCCTGATTAATGCTTGAGGAAATCCACAACCATGCGGTTAAAGGTGTCGGCATGTTCCCACTGCGCCCAATGCCCACAGTTGCTGAACACATGCAGTTGTGACCCGGCAATGCCCGCCAGCAGACGCAGCCCGGTGTCCATCGGTACAAAGCGATCGTTACGCCCCCAGACAATCAGCGTCTGGGCTTTGATTTCGCCCAGGCGCGGGCTGAAATCCGGGAACTGCTTCGGATTAACGGACAGGCTCTTGACGAAGTTCTCCAGGTGGTCACGATGCGCCAGAATATTGTCGAGGCGGGTTTTGAACAGCGCTTCGGTCAGATCGCTGGGATCGTAAACAAAAATGTTCATCATTTTGCGCAGGTTCTCGATATTTGGCTCGCGATAAAGCCCCTGCAACAGCTTGATCCCTTCCGTTGGCATCGGTACAAACGGGCTAGCACCACCGGTACCGCCCCCCATCAACACCAGTTTGCCAACGCGCTCAGGCCAGGTCAGGGTAAATGCCACGGCACTGTGGCCGCCCATCGAGTTCCCCAGCAGATGTACCTGCTGCAGATCCAGCGCGTCCACCAGCCCTTTCAAAATGCGGGCATTGAGGTCCGAGCGGGAACCGGTACTGACAATCGAATCGCTCTTGCTCCAGCCAGGGAAATCCAACAGGATCACGCGATAACCCGCCGTCACCAGCGGTTCAATATTACGGCTGAAGTTCGCCCAGCCGCTGGCTCCGGGGCCGGAACCGTGCAGCATCACCACGGTTTGTGCACCGTTGCCACAATCGTTGTAATGGATACGCAGGCTGGCTTCACCCTCTTGGATCTGCACGAAGCGGCTGGTATTTTCTTCAGTAAGGTCAAAAGATTGCGATGTCATGATGGTGTTCCTTTATCGTTATTATTTCCGCGGTGCGGCGCTGATTGAGCCGAACCCGGCGATCCACTCGGGAAGCTCGCGGTAATAGCGCCCCTCGGTCTGATAAGGACCAAATGCCGATAGTGCAGCAAAGGCGGCCATCCAGGCTTTAACCTCATGGGTTGAGCGACCAGCGATCGCCGACAGTTCGTCATTGCCCAGCCCATCCAGTTCCGCCAACTGTCCGCCGGAAAGAATGTCCATAAACTGGTTGTCCCAGACCGGGTTGAGAGGATGTAAGGTGCTCTGATCCTGCACAAAAGCACGGGCAGCAGAGATAACGCGGTGCTGGCGTAATTGGCGCTCGTCTGGCGGTAATTGGCGGCCACTGCCCAACAGGCGGTCACGCATATGAGCGTCGGCCCCGGCCAACTGAGGTACCGGCGGCTGGTGCGAAAGCCCGCCGGAGCCCAGGATCAACACTCGTTTATCCAGGCCACGGGCAAAACGCCCGATAGCTTCCCCCAACAGACGCGTACGCTTGAAGCCAGGCAAGGGTGGCGCGACGCCATTGATAAATACCGGCAGCACCGGGCAGTTCGCCAGGCCACCGAGCAGATACTCCAGCGGCTGGGCAAAACCATGATCCACCTGCATGCAGTAGGAAACCGCAACGTCGACCCCTGCATCCAACACCGATTGAGCGCAGGCCTCGGCCAGCTTCGCAGGCACCGGCAGCTCGCCAGCGGCACTGTTGAAGTCACCAATTGCCGTAGCGGCCATACCAATGCAGAACGGCGGCATGATGTCGTAGAAAAAGCCGTTGTAATGATCTGGCGCGAACAGGATCACCAGTTCAGGATCAAATGCCTGTATCCGCTGCCGTGCATCGGCAATGGTTTTTTCCACTTCGGCCAGCACCGCTGGGGCCGGATCAACGTAGCCCACCAGCGGGGAATGAGAGAGGCAATGGAGATAAGCGTTCATATCGAGTCACCTTGTTTTTAATTTTTAGAGTGTTTGGCGCGGAACGGAGCGAAACGGCTATTCCAGACGGTCCCTGGTTCCGGGCGTAAAAGCCCCTCCTCACCTGCTCGCGACACCAGATCAACTCCCTCTCCTGCGTAAGAGAGTGGGGTGAGAAGGGGAAACCGCTTAGCCTTGGCGGGGCTAAATCAAGCTCTTTAGTGCCACAAGTGGATCGGTCAACAGCTTTTCATCCACCACGTTCCCTTGCTGGATCAGTCTGCGCAGATGGCGCATTTCCCGGCCCTGGTTCAGCGTGATGGCCCCCACCAACCGACCCTCTTGCAACGCAAACCAGATGGCGTTGTGCGCCTCTACGCTGCCGCGCACCAACCAATGTTCGCTCTGCATGGCCCCGATAAACTGAATATTGCTGTCGAACTGATCGGTCCAGAACCATACCGGCACCGTCGCCGGTAACGGCTGCGCCAACATGGCGCAGGCCGCCACCAGTGCCTGCTGGTTGGCGTTATCCCAGGTTTCCAGGCGGACAAGTTGCTCCCCCTGACGGCGTAAGGTGACATCGCCAGCCGCATAAATATTGGCAACCGAAGTGCGGCAATGATCATCGACAATGATGCCGTTGGCAGTCGCTAACCCTGCCTGGATAGCCAGACGATCGTTGGCTTCAATGCCAACGCCATAAATCACCGCATCTCCGATCAGGCGTTCCCCGTCCTGCAACGTCAGCACCACGTTTTCCTGTTCCAGTGCGGCGTGCTCAATCTGGGCATTGAGGCAAAGACGCACTTGATGCTGTTGATGCAGGCTCATCAGATAATCGCGCACCGGCGGTGGAGCATTGCGCCCCATCACCATCGCTGCCTGCTCAATCACCGTCACCTCACAGCCACTCTGCTTCGCACTGGCTGCCAACTCGAGGCCAATGGTGCCAGCACCGACAATCAGGATCCGTTGGTTGGCAATCAGCGCGCCACGTAGCCGCCTGGCATCTGCCGCTGTGCGCAAGGTATGAGATTTATCACCCAACGCATCCAGCGAGGTAAGCCGTCGTGCCTTAGCCCCGGTCGCCAGCAGCAACCGGTCCCACTCCAGTTCTTCACCATCAGCCAGCAGCACCGAGTGCTGTAAGGTATCGATCGCGACAACCTGCGTATTGCGGCGCAGGACAATGGCATTCTCCTCATAGAAGGAAGCAGGCAGAATGTCTTGCAGCTGCGGAGTCGGCGACAGCAACATGGCTTTCGACAGAGGCGGACGTTCGTACGGAATTTCCGGCTCTTCGCTGATCAAGGTAATACCACCGGTAAACCGCTGTGCACGTAGGGCTGCGGCCGCCATAGCTCCGGCCTGACCACCGCCGATAATCACTATCTGTTTCATGTTGGCTCCTATAGCTGCAATCCACCCGCCACGTGGCGAATACCCCGAATGGCCAGGCCCGCATCGGCATTGATCATCACGCCACTCAACGTTCGGTTGTTACGGCGCGAGGCCAGCATCAGGTAAGGGCCGGTAAAATCTTCCGGCGCTGGGGAGAACTGCAACGGCAGAATGGCGGCTATCTTTTCCGGCGTCAGCGATTGCATAATCGAGGTGTCCTGCTGCCCAAGCGCCTGTGGGCCACGCAAGTCACTGGCCATGCCACAAGGCCCGACGCCATTGACCCGAACCTTGGGCGCCAGCTCATATGCCAACTGACGGATCAGCCCAACGTCAGCATGCTTGCTGGCGGTATACAGCGGGCCGCCGCCGCCGGGATACCAGGCCGCATTGGAAAGCGTGAAGATCATACTGCCGGAGGATTGAAGCAGCGCCGCAGCGCTGGCTTTGGCGCCCAACAGATAGCCTTTGACGTTAACGGCAAACAGCTCGTTAAAGCCGGATTCCAACTGCTCCGCCGGTGTCGCCAGCAACGAGGCATTATGATCCCAGATACCGGCATTGCCGATAAAACAGTCCAGACGCCCAAAGCGGGACAGCGCCATTGCCACCGCACGTTGGTTATCGGCAAAGGAAGTTACGTCCCCCTGCACGGCAACAACCTGCTCGCCAAACTGCTGCTGTAACCGGCTGACCTTTTCCGCTGAACGTTCCAGGGTCGCCACCCTGGCACCCTCCTCGATAAAGCGCGCCACCAGAGCCAGCCCCAAGCCTGAGCCGCCACCGGTTATCAGCACTACATCATCTTTAAGATCGGACATCAGACGCCCTCCGGTAAATCGATAAACACGGCCCCCTCTAACACAGTGACCTGGTAGGTTTGCAGCGCCTCCGTGGCGGGCATGCACAGTGCTTTACCGGTCTTCAGGCAAAAGCTGGCCGAGTGCAGTGGGCATTCCACGGTCGCGTCATCCTCGATATAGCCCTCAGACATCGACGCATTACCGTGGCTGCAACGATCGTTGATCGCGTAATATTCACCGCCCACATGAAACAACGCGATCGTCGGCTCAGTATCGAGCCGGAGAGCTTCCCCCTCCGGCAACGCCCCAACAGAACAAGCATGGATTCGTTTCATCAGAACAGGATGCTCATGTTGTGGGAGGTGATGACCGCCTGATCGAGAATGATTTCACGCCCACACAGTCCCCAGCCCTCTTCGGTTGAACGGCGGCGCAGCAGATCGGTACGGGTGCCAACGTAGATGGTTTCATCACGCTCTTTTTGCGACCGGTAAAGCAGGTAGTTCACTCGCACGGAGAACACATCGGCCTGTGCCGTTTCGCTGATAATGCAGTTGTTGACCATATGGCGAGTACGGGACGGCGGCTCTTCAGCCCAGGCCATCCCGGTTTCCAGACGCGCGATCCGGCGTTCAAGCTGTGATTTGGTGTCGTTGAAAATCCAGGTGGTCGGTGGTTGAACGCATTTGCGCCGATCGCGAGTCTGGGCATTAACCCTAGTGCGCATGGTGTAGCTCAAATCATCGTCAAGCAGTTCCAGCCAGGCACGGAACGCCCAATCATCTAACAGGGCGGCTTCGCGGTAGAGAAACTGGGTAATCTGATGCTGGAGTTCCATAGAGATCGGATGGCTCATTTCATCACCTCCTGCTGGTAGGCTGCGGTTTTCTCTTGGACTTCCTGCCAGGTATCGCTGCTCAGCAAATCCGCCCAACGTTGGTACATGCCGCGCGCGGCGGTTTCAGAAAAGATGTAGTTGGTAATGCCGGGGATACCGTCTTCACGGCGTTTTTCCTGATTCAGCCCCATCTCCAGGCACAATGGATTGTGACGGGCCTGGTGGCCTTTGAGCAGTTTCTGGATCTCACACCAGTTTTCCGAGTCATCCTGTTCAAGGAAACCGGCAGGACCAAAGGCTCGAGTGGCACTATTTTCAAACGCCGCTTTGGTTTCCGGCGAGGCGGCCTTGTCGGCAATGCAGAACGCCCAGACTTCTACCTGATCTGGCCCACGGGGATGCCAGACACGCATAGTGGCGGTGCCATTGAGCCAGGAAAGCGTAGGGAAAATATTGTTATGTCCCGCTAGGCGCAAGGCGCGGATTTTGCCGAGGCGCTGCTCGGCTTCGGGGTAGCTTTCCCGGTAGTAGCGCGAGACTTCACCATCAACCCACACGTTGGCGTCCGGCTTTTCGGTAAAGAAGAAGCCGCAGCCGTGACCGTCCTGGCCGAATTGCACCGCGTCTTTGGCGGTTTCCCACACCGGGCGGGCGGTCTGGTCATTACCCAGTTTTTTATCACTGCCATCCTGCATGCCGCCCAAGACCTGTACCGCCGAGACATGGCTGAACAGGGCATGATACTGATCGCTGGCGAACTGCTCGGCCGGGAACTTCCAGTTGCAGTTAATTACCCACTTCTGCACGCCACCGACAATTTCGGTGCCGCCTTCCCGCCGATCCAGCAAACCATCCAGATACCAGGCCATATCCCCCAGATATTCTTTGAGTGGCGGAGCACTGGTATCCCAGTTGCCAAATATCAGGCCTTTATAGCTTTCGACACCGGGCACTTCCTTCAGCCCCCAATGCGATTTGCACAAGCCTTGTGGATAGGCGCGCGGCTCCAATGGCACCTCGGTCAATTCGCCATCGATGCCATAAGACCAGCCGTGATAAGGGCAGGTAAAAGCACGGGTATTGCCACTGTCCGCGTAGCTGACACGCATCGCGCGATGGCGACACTGGTTGAGAAACGCTTTAATGGAGCCATCTTTCTGGCGGATAACGACGACGGCGTCTTCCCCCATGTAAGTGTTAAAGAAATCGCCTGGTTTTGGTATTTGGCTTTCATGGGCCAGAAACAGCCAGCAACGGCCAAATATCCGCTCAAGCTCTAATTGATAAATTTCCGGGTCGGTATAAATACGGGGCATAACCTGCCCATTTCGGGTGTCGATCAGGCTATAAACATCTAATTTTGCGTTGGTGGTCATATTATTTGATCCTCATCCAAGAGATGTGTTGACCTTCGTAGGGGTTACGCAAAGGATGTTGCTTTCTAGTTACTATTTTGTGAAATAGTAAAAATCGACCGTATCAGACATTTTTTCTATGGTGGGATAAAAAGGCATGGAGCTAAGACACTTACGTTATTTTGTCGCGGTAGCTGAAGAACTCAATTTCACCCGGGCCGCCGAGAGGCTACATACGTCGCAGCCCTCATTGAGCAGCCAGATAAAAGATCTTGAGGGTTGTGTCGGCGCGCCATTATTAATAAGAAATAATCGTCAGGTTTCGCTAACCCGCGCCGGAGAGGTATTTTTACATCAGGCGATCAATATTCTTGAATTGTCAGAGCAGGCAAAACAACTGGCGCGTAAGGCCATGGAGCAACAGGTTCGGCTGATCATTGGCTTTGTACCCTGTGCGGAAGTGAATATCCTGCCCGAAGTTCTGCCCCAGTTACGCCTGCAGTTACCGGCGTCCAGTATCGAACTGGTGAGTATCATTACCACTCAGCAAGAAGATAAGTTATTGAAAGGAGAAATTGACGTTGGTTTTATGCGCCGCCCGATTATCAGCAATCAACTGAACTACCGGGTGGTTTATCGTGAGCCCTTGGTGGTGGTGATGCCCATCGATCACCCACTGAGTAAAGAATCGCAGCTAGAACCGCATCATCTTGATGGCGAAAATTTTATCAGCACCGATCCGGCACATTCCGGCGCATTGCATCAGATGGTGACAGCCTACCTCGCCGAATTCCACAGCAAACCCAAGATCGTGCAGGCAGCAACCAACATTCTGGTCACCATGAATCTGGTAGGAATGGGGCTAGGCTTGTCTATTGTGCCGCGCTATGTCAGCCATTTTCAGTCCTCTAACGTGGTCTTCCGCCCGCTACCGGCCAGTGCACCACAGATTGAATTATTGATGGCCTGGCACAGAGAGAATAGCAGCCCGGCGCTGGCACAGATGATTGACCTGGTGGAAGAACAACCTGAGGTTTAGTCGCATCCAGACCTTTTTTTGCAGTCTCAGAACCCACCACTTGGGCGGGTCTTTGAGAGATTGCTAGGCGATAGCTTCGCGCTTTTCTTTGCGCACCACATTGACCCGCCAGATACCAAAGCACACCAGCACCAGCGCCACGGCATAACGCCACTCCATGATGCTTTCCTGTAAGAAAATGGCCGACAGCACCGCGCCGGAAACCGGGATCAGGAAGTTGAACGGTGCAATCATGCCCACGCGGTTATATTTCAGCAGCAGGCTCCAGAGCGCGAAAGCGACCGAGGACAGCAGCGCTAGGTAGCTCAGGATCGCCACCGATGCCCAACCGTGGAACTCCAGGCGTCCTCCGGCCAAGTAGCCCCCCACCGTCAGCATCACACCACCGATGGCCAGTTGCCAACCGGTCATGATAGTCGGATCGACGGTCTGCGAAATGCGTTTGCCATACAGCGTAGCGGCCGAAAGGATAAACGCGGCGATCACCACAAAACCGTCCCCCAGCCAGCTAAAGTTGAAGTCCATCAGTTGAGTGTTGAAGTTCACCACCATCACCCCGGCAAAACCCACCACGCAGCCGACGATTTTATTCATGCTAAGGCGATCGTTTTTATAAATAAAATGCGCCAGCAACACGCTAAAGAAGGTGCCGGTCGCGTTCATGATCGATCCTTTTACCCCGGTGGTGTAGGCCAGACCGATATAGAAGAAGACGTATTGCAGCGCCGTTTGCGTGCTCCCTAACACCACCAACTGTGAATACTGGCGCCGTGACAAACGGCCGATGGGTTTACCCTGCAACATGGCAAACAGCAGCAATAAGGCCCCGGCAATCACAAAGCGGTAACCGGCAAAGACGATCTTGCCGGGGAGATCGTCGGTGGCGATCTGGAAAATTTCATAACCATTTTTAATCGCCGGGTAGGCACTGCCCCACAGCAAACAGCAGAAAGCCGCACACAGCCAAACGAACTTCGGCTGGGTAAACAACGACAGATTAGTCTTCACGCCCCTTTCCTTTCAAAAAATTAAAATCCCGTTTCATAAATACGTATTATCCGTAAAAACAAAAAAATAGCCCGTTGTTTAATCAATAATTTGGCTGAACCCTTCGCCGTCATAACGCGTTATGATAGGGCCGGAAAATCAACACTCAGGAGAACATGGCGTGTCTACCGCAACCTTTAGCCGTTTAACTTCCCTTCTTGACCAACAGCAAGCGCGCTATCGCGTAGTTGATCATCCCAAGGCAGGGAAATCCGAAGAAGTCGCCAAGATACGCGGCACCCAGTTAGGTCAAGGGGCGAAAGCGTTGGTGTGTCACGTTAAGGGGAATGGCATCAAACAGCACGTGCTGGCCATCCTGCCCGCCGACCAACAGGCCGATCTCGGCGCGTTGGCACAGGGTGTTGGCGGTACTCGCGCCTCACTGGCCAGCCCGGTTGAAGTCGACCAACTGACCGACTGCGTCTTTGGCGCGATCCCGCCATTCAGCTTCCACCCGGACTTGCTGCTGGTGGCCGACCCGCTGCTGTTTGAGCGCTTTGACGAGCTGGCCTTTAATGCTGGCACGCTGGAGCGTTCTCTAATCCTCAGCACAGGGGATTATCAGCGCATTGCTCAGCCCAAGCTGGTGAAGTTTATCCGCGTGGAATGATCTCCGGCCCCCTCACCCCACCCCTCTCCCCCAGGAGAGGGAGCTGATCGGCGTCGTGATCAGGCTGTGCTGCTTCGGGAAGTAATGCGTAAGAAGAATGGCAATCGTCCCCTAATCCAATGTGGATCACCGGATTTTCAGACTCACTCGATCGGTCCCCTCTCCCTGTGGGAGAGGGTTAGGGTGAGGGGCAATCGCTCAATTTTATTGATTATTTAACAACAGTTTAGCCATATTGATGGCCTCAATCAGCTGTGGCCGGTTAACTCGTGGCGACTGGCTGTCTAACAGGCGTTGCCACAAGCTTATCGCCTTGGCATATTCCGTATGCAAAAAGGCATCGGCAGCCAGCAACATCAGCGCCGAGACCTCATCCTTATCCAGTGCCAAGGCCTTTGCTATATTGCTCTCCACCTGCGGGGTAATACGCTGCCCAGCCTGGTAATAAAGCACCGTTGCCAACGCCGAGTACAGTTCGGCATTCGCCCCCCGCAGTGCCAATGCCCGCTGATAGGCCGCCTGCGCATCGGCAAAATTATCGTTAAACAGATAGTATTCCCCCAATTGCGCCCACAACACGCTGTCTTGCGGTGACTGGTCGATCTTTTGCTGTAACTGCTGAAACTCGCTTTCGGCCTGCTCTTGAGGCGTGAGCGGTTGGGCTGGCAAGCTGCGCTTATGCTGTTCGGCCAACACAGTCGCCGGGCGGCCGCTGGCCACATACCAACCCGCGGTGAGGCCAAGCACCAGCACGATAAACAACAGAGGGTAACAACGCGAATTCATTCCGCTTTCCTCCGCCGCCATAACACCAGCCCGATCGCCCCTAACATCAGCGGTGGCAGCCCCCAAAGTAACAACGTAGAGGCCTCAAATGCGGGTTGATAGCGGACAAAGTTGCCGTAGCGTGCCGTCATAAAATTCATGATTTCCGTCTGCGTTTTGCCTTGTTCGGTCATAGCAAACACCTCATGGCGCATGGCGACCGCCGCAGGGGCATTGGACTCGAGCAGGCTCTGATTCTGGCACTGCGGGCAACGGATCTGGCCTGCCACTGCCAACGCTCTCTCCTGCATTTCCGGCGAGGTAAATACCCAGGTATCGACGATCTGTGCCGCCAGCGGCAACGTGATGCTCCCCCACAACAGCAGAGCGGTTAACCAGCGCATGCTCGCCTCCTTTGCCAACCGATGGCCAATACGCCAATCATCATCAGCGCCCCTCCCCACCAAATCCAACGGATGCCGGTCTGTACATAAAAGCGCATGGCATAACGCTGCTCGCCGCTTTTTTCGCCCATCACCACGTACCAGTCATGGAAAGCGTTCCAGTCAATGCCGGGTTCAAACATCTGTTGGCGGCGGGCGGTGTAAAACCGCCTTTCAGGCGTCAACTGGGCCACGGGCTTGCCTTGCTGGGTAACCTCAATCACCGCCTGTTCACTGGTGAAATTAGCCTGAGCCTGTAGATCTACCGAGCGCAGCGTAAATTGGTATCCCGCCAGGCTGACCGTCTCGCCCACGGTGACGTTCAGGCTGATTTCATGGCGTTGCAGCGCCGAACTGGCGATACCTAATGCCGTCAGCAGCACTCCGGCGTGAGCGATCCACTGGCCATAGCGCCGCCGCCTAAACCCGCCGTAGCACATCAATACCAATCCCAGCAGCCCAAACGGCAGCAGCACCAGATTGAAATAAGGCGCGCCGACCGAGATCTGCCCCCATCCCATCATCCGATAGAGCATCGGGTACAAAGTGCCCACCAGCACGATCAGGGCGGCGGAGCTGAGAAGCAACAACGCGCCGAGCAACGCAGGTTTCACCGGGGACGTAACGGCTTTCCCCCGGTTGGCGCGTAAGGCATAGATTAAAAATGACGACCCGCTAAGAAAGGCAAACAGGATAAACAGCGGCAAGGCGCGCTGCTCATCCAGCGCAAAGGCGTGTACTGAAACCAGAATGCCAGAACGCACAATCAGGGTGCCCAACAGGCTGAGGACAAAGGTGCCCAACGTCAGCAATAGCGACCAATGCCGCAACCCACCGGTACGCTGGCCGACCGCCAAACTGTGTAACAAAGCGGTCGCGGTCAGCCAAGGGAGCAGCGAAGCATTCTCCACCGGATCCCAGAACCACCAGCCGCCCCAGCCCAACTCGCTGTATGCCCACCAGGACCCCAAAATGATCCCGGCAGTGAGGAAACACCAGGCCGGTTTGGCCCAACGCAGGCACTGCCCGGCAATCTCGGCGCTAAACTCCCCTCGCAGCAAGGCGGCCAGCATCAGAGCACTGCAGGTGGCAAACCCGGCATAGCCCAAATAGAGCAGCGGAGGGTGCAGGATCAGGCCGATATGTTGCAGCATCGGGTTCAAATCGCGCCCCTGTACCGCCGCAGGGAAGAGCCGAACGAAAGGATCGGAGAAGAACAGGATGAAAAGCAGAAAACAGCCGACGATCAGCGCCAGAATGGCCAACGTGAGCGGCTGTAGTGAGCGTACCGATTTGGGGCTGAACAAGGCAAAGCAGGCAGACCAACCGGCCAGGCACAGCAGCCAGAGCAGCAGCGAGCCTTCATGCCCACCCCACAGCGCCCCGGCCTTCATCAGCGGTGGCAACTGGCTGTGACCATGTTGTGCTACGTACATTACCGAGAAGTCATTACTCAAAAACAGCTGGAGCAGAATGGCGAAAGACAGTGCGATTAACACAAAAATGCTCAGGCTCCAGCCACGCGCTGGCAACAGCCCACCCCAACGGCGATCCTTCAACGTCAACAGCGTAATGCCAGCCAGCAGCAGCGACGCCGTGCAGGCCAGCAATAACGCAATAAATCCCAGCTCGGGTAACCACAACACATCTACCGCCTTATTCTGCTACAACATGCCTTCAAGCAACTGTCATCTGCCCGGCATACAGAATGAAATAACGCAGCAACAGCACGCCACACAGGCTAGCGCCGCTGATCAACAGGATATGGAAACGCGCTTTCCCCCAGCCCAAGGCCTTCAGCAGCAATGGCATAATCAGCCCACAGCCGACGACGCCCAACCAGAACCACCAGGACCAGAACCCACCGCCAAGCGCGGCCGACAAGGCACGGAGTTTGCCGTCATCCCCCAGCCACAGGCCGATGAAGAACGCCGCCAGCAGGAAGATCTCCAGCCACACCACCGGCGTCTCCAGGCGATGCAGGAAATGCACTTCCCGGCTGTGCAGATGACCTTTAGGGCCGAAGGCCGCCACCAGCAGTGCCACCGCGCTCCCGGACGAAACGCCCGAGAACAGGAACAGCACCGGTAACAATGGGTTATTCAGCATCGGGTACGACTTCAGCGCCGAAAGCAGGAAGCCGGTATAAGCCCCCAACAGCACCGCCAACACCAGCATCACCGTTTCTATTGGCCGCAACAACGGCAGCAAGCGCTGCAGCAGACGCGGGATCACCGCCAACTTTGGTAACCAACGCTGTTGTAGCGCCGCCACCTCGTCACGGAAGATCAGCGCCAACCAGACCACCAGCACTACCATGTAGACCTGGAACAGCATCACCCCCATCGACATCACCGAGGTGAAGCTATAGTGGAACATCAGTTTCCAGAAGGTCCACGGACGGGTCAGGTGGAAAATCAGGATCACCAGCCCAAGCATGACCGAGGTTGGCGCGACAAACAGCGTGGTCAACATCACCCGGCTGTTGGATGCCCCCTCCTCTGGATGATAGCGGCGCAACAGAATAGCTAGGGTGACCAGACCGGCGGAGATGCCGATCAGGAACAGGTAAATCGCAATGGGCCAGTCCCAGACCAGAGAGTCAAAATGAAAGGCAGAAGTCATTGACTTGTCTCCCCATATTTAAACGGCACGCGATACATTTTTGGCCGTGTCCCTAACGCTATCTTGTAGCGATAAGTGGTCTTTTGCTGCAACAGACGCGAAATATCACTGTGTGGATCGTCGAGATTGCCAAAGGTTAATGCCTTGGTGGGGCACGACAATACACAGGCTGGCTGCTTGCCCTGCCGCAGGTTGGTCTTGCGGCAAAAATCGCATTTATCCGCCGTTTTGCTCACCGGATGAATAAAGCGTACCCGGTAAGGGCACGCAGCGATGCAGTATTGGCAACCGACACAGAGATCCGGGTTCACGTCGACAATGCCGCTGGCGGCATCGATAAACGAGGCACCCGTTGGGCAGACATGCACACAGGGAGCGTCATCGCAATGCTGGCACGAATGGCGGAAAAACCGGTACTTCACGTCCGGAAATTGGCCTATCGGTTCGCTACGAACGATCTCCAGCCGTGAAACGCCCACCGGCACCTGATTGACTTCGCGGCAGGCATCGATACAGGCGGTACAGCCGATGCAACGCGACTCATCGTGGATCATGCCGTAACGGATGCCATTGACGTTCATGGTGCGCGCCAGCAGCTTTTCCGCTAGGGTCGAGCCAGCCGCCAACACGCCAATGCCTACGATAAAACGGCGCCGTGAGCAGCTCATGGCTGCCCCTTATCCAGCCTTACGGACGCTGGATTAAACGCGGGATCATCCTGTTGTTGACGGTGGCAGTCCACGCAGAGCTTGATGCGCCCCTTGTCGTTCAGCCCTTGTACCTTATCTTGCTGCGGGTGCAACGTATGGCAGCTGGCGCAGCTCACCTTGGCCAAATGCACATCATGTGGCCAGAAGGCTTTTTGCAACATCTCTGGCAAATGGCAGGACATGCAAACGCTGTTTTGCTGTTCCACACCGAACATCGGCTCGTTGAAACGCATTACATCCTTCACGCCCTCACGGTGATGCAGTGAAGGTGAACCGTGACAGTTGGTGCAGGTCAGCGGCAATTTGTTATTCGGGTTAATGGCTCCCGCATGTTTACCGTGCATCGCATTCTGTTGCGGCTTATGGCAGCGCAAGCAGGCCTCATCCGGATTACGTTGCAAGGTGACTTCCGCCGATTGCTGTTGAACCGCGGGGCTGTCGGTCTGGGCCGATACCGGTAATACTGTCAGCCAAAGGCTACAGGCAAGCACCCCGGTAGTTAATAACGAACGCAGTACGCTCATATTGACTCCATTTATTTACGCCCCGCGCACGGGGCGGAGGGGTTATTTGCCTAACAGCCCGGTTTTACGTGCTTGTTCTTCCCACTGCGGTACCACCGTCTTGAGGAATTCCTGCTTTTCGGCGTTCAGCTGCGGCATGTCCATACCCAGCGCCAACTGTGCCTTTTCCTTGGTGGAAATGTCCGGCAACTTGACTTCAGTAGTGATGCCCTTGGTCGCTAGCAGACGGATCAACTGAGTCCGAGCCTGTGCTGCCTGATCGAGCGCGGTGCCCAAAATGCGCAATGCAACTTCTGGCGCATGCATTTGAATACCGTGGGAAGCAATGGAAAAATCCCAGCGCCATTGCGCATGACGGATGTGGGTCAAGATAGGCTTCATCTCGGCTTCGGTGGCACCGGCATCCCAGGCCGCTTTCGCTTCAAAGTGCGCGTGAACCAGTTGGTCTTCTACCTTCAGCTTAATCTCGTTGATATCCTGCTTACGTTTTTCGACCACCGCCTGCATGCTGGCTTTATCCTGGGTGTGGCAGTTCTTGCAGGTTTGTTCGAAGTTATCGAACGGGTTGCCAATTTTGTGATCGGTATAGATCTTGCCTTCGGCGTTTTGCACTTTCGGCATATGGCAGTCGATACAGGTGACGTTGTTCTTACCATGAATACCCGCGCTCCAGGTTTCATATTCTGGATGTTGGGCTTTCAGCATTGGCGTCTTGGACAGCGGGTTGGTCCAGTCGGAGAATTCGATATTGTCGTAATACACTTCCATGTCATCGACCGTGGTGCCCTTGTCCCAAGGGAATTTCACCGCTTTGTCTTTACCATCAAAGTAATACTCAACGTGGCACTGCCCACACACCATCGATTGCTGATCGAAGCGGCCTGCCTTGTCAAACGGCTTACCTATCGTTTCCATGGCACGAGCCGCGTAAGGGCGGGACAGGTGCAGCGCAGGTTTACCGGCAGCAAAATCAGCGGAAGCGGTATTGTGGCAATCCGCACAGCCGAGATTATTAACGATTTCCGGCCCGCCACGCGCCCATTTACCGTGGAAGTAGGCCGCTTCGCCCTGTTCGGCGATCACCCTGGCAACGTCCGGGCTTTTACAACTCCAGCAGGCCATCGGCAACGGACCATCTTCTGCCGTTTTTGGTGCCCCCGTTCGCAAGGATTCACGAATATCCGTGATGGCATAGGCATGCCCACGCGGCTTGTTGTAATCCTTGGCAAACGGGTATCCGGCCCAGAGAATGACCAGACGCGGGTCGCCAGCCAAAGCGTCTACCCGATCGGACTGCTCGGAAGTCGCCTGCCAGGACTTATATTGGTCAGGGTGAGGTGCAGAGAAGGTTTCATTCTTGGCTTCAACCTTCTGCGGCGTGGCGGCAGGTGTCGCCTCTGCCTGTGCCGAGAAAGAGAGAAAAACCGCGTACATCCCTGCCAGAAATAGCATCAATAACTTGCTTACCTTATTCATAAGCATCCCATCCATTTAGCCTGCTTGAGAGCAGTGCTTTTATTAGTCGTTAAGTTCTTGTTAGAACAGATTTTCGCCATTACTCCGTGCGTAGGGATACCATAGACCACACAAAAAATGTTGTCTTTGGTCAAGTTCCGGCAGGTTGTTCAGTTGTTGATTGAATTTTGCGAGGCAGCGCAAACTCGAACTAACTCTAATTAGTTATTGAAAGATAAGGGGTTGGATGGGGAAACAAAATGATGACACGTACTCGATATTCCCCCTCCCCCCAAAAAAGAGAGGTGACTAGTTCGGAGCGGTAGTCAGATACGGAAGGTAATCTGCGGAATATCCACCCCGGCCATTGCGTGCAAAAAAGCTGCATTTTTTTGTTGACTGACCGTCAGTCAATTAATACCGTAGCGCTACTCCATACGAAAAAGAGGGATTTAATATGGTACGTACTGTGAAAACGCCAGAGGTGCGCCGGGCTGAAATTTTGCAGGCGGCAAGCGAGCTGTTTCAGGAAATCGGTTATGAGTCGACCTCTGTTGATTCCATCGTCCGCAGTGCAGGCATCGCCAAGGGGACGTTTTATTACTACTTCAAATCTAAAGATGAAGTCCTGGCAGCACTGGCACAGCAACTGTGTGCCAAGATGGTTGCCCGTTCACAAATCATTGCTGACGATCCGCAACTGGGGGCGATTGAAAAGTTCTGCGCCATCATCGCCTCGCAGAATCAAACCGTAGAAGCCGGGCAGGCTTTGGTTGAGGACTTACACCGCCCAGAGAACCGCGCATTGCATGAGCGCAGCAATATTGAAACGGTGTTGGCCTTTGGGCCAATTCTTGCGGCAGTGGTCGAGCAGGGAAACCAGGAAGGCGTATTTCAGGTTGATGATCCGCTATCGACGGTGCAGTTCATTCTCGCCGGTTCGCTGTTCCTGTTCGGCCACCAGATGTTTAGCTGGACGCCTGAAGAGCAAGCCGCACGTATGCAGGCCATGCTGTTGCTGATTGAGCGTACCTTCGGTGCCGTTGCCGGGTCTTTTGCCACCGTTTTAGGAGCCAGTATCCAAGGAGAGGAATAAGCTATGATCCCAGTGATCCGTTATTCTCCGCTACGCTTTTTTGGTCTGGTTTTTGCGTTTTCATGGTTACCGTGGGCCATCGCAGCCTATCTGAGCCATTCGCCGGATAGGCAACAGTCGACGCTATTCGTGGCTCTGCTGGGATTACTTGGCCCAGCCCTGGCAACAGGGGTGATGATATGGACGGCCAAAGACCGGCGGTTGTGGAGGGATATTCGCAGCAGAGTATTTTCTTTGGCAGGGATAACGCTGGGCCGCACGCTAACCCTATTGGGGTTAATCCTGCTGCCGTTACTGATGGCCATTTGGCTGTCGGTGCGGCTAGGTTTGGATACCACCCAATTTGCTTTTTCCAGCGGTTTTCTGCCCATGCTACCGTTGGCACTGATCGCCTCAATACTGGAGGAACTGGGCTGGCGCGGTTATGGCGTCGATAGCTTGAGGGGCCGTTGGCCAATGCTGCTGCCCACCTCGTTGATATTTTTTGGGCTATGGGCACTCTGGCATTTACCCTTATTCTTTATTGCAGACACCTATCAGCATCAACTATGGCAGGCCGGGGGAATATACGTTACCAACTTTTTTATCAGCATGTTTCCTGCCGCCGTGCTGGCCAATTGGTTCTACTATCGTTGTCAGCGTAGCATTCCGGCAGCCATTTTATTTCACTTGACCCTGGTGATGGCGGCAGAGCTTATGCAGGTTGCACCGCTGACCAAATGTATCTGGACGGCCCTATTATTGTTGATAGCCACTTTACTTATTGCCATTGAACAGGAGCTATTTTTCAAAGAGTAAGTAACATTACGTCATTAATACCTTAATAAGAATTAAATTTCAGTTGTCAGCTTATTATCGGCTGATGGCAACCTTTTGACTTAAATCTGGGATATCTATCATGATGGAATATAATTTTATATCTATTCGTAAGCCACGCCTCTCAGTTAATGCTCTTTCGCTGGCGGCCATATTATTAACGGGCAATACCTATGCTGGTGATTGGTCGGTAGGTGCTGGCGTTCTGGCGGAACAGTTACCCTATCGCGACTATGATGCACAATATATACCGCTGCCGATTGTGACTTATCAAGGGGAGCAGTTTTTTATTAATAGCCAAGGGATCGGCATTAATCTTCTGAGTTCCGAGAAGCATAATCTGCATTTGGCGGTTAACTACTCCCCGCTAAGCTTTAAGCCTGCGGATAGCGACGATCCGGCGATGAGGAAGCTGGATAAGCGGCGAGCGACCGCCATGGCAGGCATCGGTTATCAGTATCATGCCGATTGGGGGAGCCTTAACGCTGATATTGCAACCGACGTGCTGGGCTATAGCGACGGCGTAATTGCCGATGTCGGCTATCAATACCGCTTCCAGTTTGGCAAATTTCAGCTGGTACCCGGTTTCGGCATGCGCTGGCAAAACCGCGCCTTCAATAATTACTATTTTGGCATCAGCGAACCGGAGTCACAGCGCAGCGGAATGCAACAATACCGAGCGAAAAGCGGCGTCACATCTTACATTTCTCTCGCCAGCTATTATGCCATTAATAACGACTGGCAGCTGTTCCTGATGGGATTTAATGAACAGATGAGCGACACGGTGAAAGATAGCCCGATGACCGACCGTGATTATAGTATTAATGCAGTGGCTGGCGTTTTATACAGTTTCTGATCGACACAGTATTTGATAAAACCAGCGATGACTCCCAATACGCACTCATGGGAAGGGGCTGTTTTCGCCATAACCCACTGCACCTTAATTTGTGACTAGCCAACTTTAAGGTGCAGTTTACTTTCTGTCAGGATAAGGGGATTTTAGGCACCAAGATCCCCGAGTCACTCCCGGTAAAGCAAATCCCCATAAATCCCGGTCAGCACTCCCCCCGGAGCGAACTGCTTTTTGATCCACTGGGTGACCTGCCCGGTTGCCGCATGCTGCGTCGCCAGCAACATGCTGGAATCCTGCCGTGGGTTATGAATGGCGCGGGTAGCCAATAGCCCTTCCGCTACTGGTTCACGCGCCATATATTCCGGCAAGAAGCCAATCCCCTCCCCTAAAATCTGGCATTGGCACTTGGTGTTAAAGTCCGGCACCAGGATCGCTTCCTGCCCGTGCAGCAACCACCCCACCTTCTTGTTGATGGTATGCGCGGTGTCTTCCACCATGATGTTGGGATAAAGCCGCAGCTGGCTCTCAGAGATCGGCTCTGGCATAAACGCCAATGGATGATCGGGCGCAATGGCGAACACCCAACGGATGGCGCCGATTTCGGTGTAATCAATGCCGCCGCCGTCCAGCAACGTATCCGGTGCGCCAATGGCGATATTGGCCTGGTTGTTGATGATGGAATCCCAGACGCCGTTGTACACCTCGGTGGTCACCGTGATGTGGCAGGTGGGGAATTGCTTCTTCAACACCTGTAGCAGCCGGGCGGTATGCCGAGGGGTGTAGAGCAACTGATTGATACAGATGCGCACCCGCGCCTCTATACCCTGAGAGATGGTATCTATACCGCGCTTGATGGCGTGGAAGTCGTTAAGCAGGTCGGTCGCTTTACGGTAGAAGTAAAAGCCGGACTCGGTGAGTTCGATGCTGCGCGTGCTGCGGTTAAACAGCACGACGTCCAGCCCGGTTTCCATCCGTTTGATGGTATAGCTGATGGCCGAGGTCGTCAGATCCAGCTCCTTGGCCGCCTTGCTGAAGCTGCCAAAACGCGCCGTGGTGGTAAATGCCAACAGATTTTCTTCGGTAAAAATAGAATTCATAGACCCCTCACCCTAACCCTCTCCCACAGGGAGAGGGGACCGATCGAGTGTGTTTGAAATTATCGTGACTCACTTTGGCTAGGTCACAACATACCTCGCCTTTCTTGTTTTCACTCCCTACTTTCCGAAGCTGAACAGTCCAACCACGCACTCCGGGCAGCTCGCACTCCCTGTGGGGAAAGGGACCGATCGAGTTTGCTGATTTTTTTGCGTAAAACCTCACCCACCTTCTTCTTGCACCCCACTTTCCGAAGCTGCACGGGCTAACTACGCACTCCGGGCAGCTCCCTCTCCCTGTGGGAGAGGGTTGGGGTGAGGGGCCGCCGCATTGTTGAATGTATTTGTAAATCCTATGGCACGCAACCAGTATTGAACAAAATTTAACACTGCGATCACAACTGATTTGAAGACAATCACACTTCTGATTATTAGTTTGGAGCCTGATGTGGCGCGAGGTGAAAGCCTATTCCCCGCAGGGACGTTTGCCGTGGCAAAAGGCGCAAAACATAAGAGAAAGATTGCGCCGACGCACAGTTTGTCTTTATTGTTGAATTAATTTCAACAATTACACCCTTTGCGATGAATGATTCTTAAGCGGATGTTTTTATCCAGCATCTGTTGCTATTCTCAGTAGCAATGAAAGCATCCAATCCCACTAAAAAAACAGGGAGCTAGAATATGTCTGATAAAGCGCTAATCACAGAGTTTCTTTTTGCGGCGGAACAGGGTGACAGCGACGCGCTGAAAAGCTGCCTGACTAAAGGTGCGGATATCAATGCCACCAACCGCCAGGGCCGCACCGCAATTACGCTTGCCAGCTTGAATAAACATTACGACTGCGTGGAATTATTAATCGCTGCCGGTGCCGATATTGATAAGCAGGATCAGACCTGTTTTAACCCCTTCCTGCTGAGCTGCCTGAATAACGATTTAACGCTGCTACGCCTGGTATTGCCAGCAAACCCGGATTTGGACCGCTTAACACGCTTTGGTGGCGTGGGTATTACCCCAGCCAGTGAAAAAGGCCACGTCGATATTGTGCGTGAATTGTTAACGCGTACCGAAATTAACGTCAACCACACCAATTTTGTCGGTTGGACGCCGCTGCTGGAAGCCATAGTGTTGAATGATGGCGGTGCGAAACAGCAAGAGATTGTCAAATTACTGCTCGAGCACGGTGCTAATCCACATATGACCGACAAATATGGTAAATCGCCTCTGACGCTGGCCCGTGAAAAAGGCTATCACGAAATTGCTGAACTGCTGGTTGCCGCCGGCGCTTAACAGAGGAGAAATGCCATCGCACAGCCGCAACGGCAGTGCATTACAGCGTTATCGGCGGAGGTGGCGTTCCCCCGCCAGAGGCTAAGTGGGCAGGTCGAACAGGTTTTTTCCCGCGCGGTAAACCTGTTCGTCCCCGAGCAGAACATGCTCTACACGTTATTAAGCGACGAGTACGATAACGCCCCCAATAGTTGCCGCATAGCGCTCAGGCACTGTGACCAGATATTTAGCCCAGGAGATCGCGTCGAGTTCTCTCAGGGCGGCATTGAAATAGGTAAACATTGTTGGGTTGATTTTTCCCACTGCGATATATGGCAGCAACCTGACCTGTATTTAACCGATAAAAACCGGGCATCTATTGCTTGGCACCAATGGGGGGCATGCCTTAATCAACAGGCTTCACCCGGTAATTCTCTGTTTAATTACCGCGGCGAGAATATATTTTATCGGGAAATGGCCAGATTATTACAACTGCATCGTGATGCGTTATTTCTGGCGATACGGCGCAATGAAGATCCCGACGAGGCCATACATTCCCTCATTGGTTTGGGCATTGGCCTGACGCCTTCTGGGGATGATTATCTGGTTGGGCTTTGCTCTATATTACTGTTGCCCGGTCATCCGGTACAAAAGTATCGCGAGGTTTTTCTAGCGGTGCTGGAAAAAGCACAACATAAAACCACGCTGCTAAGCGCTATTACCTTAGAGGCGGCAATCAATCAGCGTTACCGACAGGTGATAAGTCACCTGTTAGAAAAATTAATACACGACGATCGTCACCTTATTATCGATACCATTAACAAGATTAAACAGATTGGTTCAAGTTCGGGCTGCGACATGCTGTATGGCATGGCCGATGCCTGCCTCTTGACCTCATATTTTGGAGAAAAATATGTCCATCAGGATAGTGGTAAAAAACAACACCTGGTTTGACTCTGTTTCGCTGATGTCTATTTCCACCAAAGCGAACAAACTTGAAGGCGTTGAACAAGCGTTTGTGGCCATGGCCACGGAGATGAACAAAGGGGTGCTGGAGAATCTGGGCTTGTTAACCCCAGAGCTGGAAGCTGCCAAAAACGGCGATCTGATGATCGTGATTAAGGGCGCCAGCGATGAAGCTAATGAGGCAACCCTGCAAGCGATCGAAGCCTTGTTCACCCACAAAGATAAAGGTGGCCGCCACGAAGCGCGCTACGCCACCCTCGCCAGTGCGAAAACGCATATCCCGGAGAGCAACCTCGCGGTGATCTCGGTCAACGGGTTGTACGCGGCACGTGAAGCTCGTCAAGCGCTGGAAAACGATCTCAACGTAATGCTGTTCTCCGATAACGTCTCCATCGAGGACGAATTGGCGCTGAAACAGTTGGCGCATGAAAAAGGCCTGCTGATGATGGGGCCAGACTGCGGCACCGCCATCATAAATGGCACCGCCCTGTGTTTTGGTAACGCGGTTCGCCGTGGCAACATCGGTATTATCGGCGCATCCGGCACCGGTAGCCAGGAGCTGAGCGTACGTATCCATGAGTTTGGCGGCGGCATTTCGCAGCTGATTGGCACCGGCGGGCGCGATCTGAGTGAAAAGATCGGCGGCCGGATGATGCTGGATGCGATAGCGATGCTAGAGAACGATAACGATACAGAGGTGATTGTACTGGTCTCCAAGCCCCCTGCCCCAGCCGTGGCACACACCGTGCTCGAGCGCGCCCGTGCCTGCCGTAAACCCGTAGTGGTTTGCTTCCTTGGGCGCAATGAGCCACCAGCCGATGAGCCAGGGTTACAGTTTGCGCGTGCAACCAAGCAGGCAGCGTTAAAGGCCGTGCTGCTTACCGGCATCAAAGAAGAGTCCCTCGACCTGCATCCACTCAACTGGCCGCTGATTGAAAAAGTCCGTGCCAAGCTGACGCCGCAGCAAAAATACATTCGTGGCCTGTTCTGTGGCGGCACCCTGTGCGACGAAGCGATGTTTGCCGCACTGGAAAAATACGACGACGTCTACAGCAATATTCAACCCGACCCGGCCATGCGCCTGCAAGACCTCAACCGCAGCGTGGCACACACCTTCCTCGACTTTGGCGATGACGACTTCACCAATGGCAAACCGCACCCGATGATCGACCCGACCAACCGCATCCAACGTCTGTTGCAGGAAGCGCGCGATCCCGAAGTTGGCGTGATCGTGATGGACTTCGTGCTGGGCTTTGGCTCTCACGAAGATCCGGTGGGCGTCATGATCGAGGCGATCACAGAGGCCAAAGCCATTGCGGCCAGCGAGAGCCGACCGTTGGAGATCCTTGGCTATGTGCTGGGCACCGATCTCGATACGCCGTCGCTACAGCAGCAGTGCCAGATGCTCACCGATGCGGGCGTGATCTGGGCGAGCAGCAGCACCAATACCGGATTGCTGGCGCGTGAATTTGTCTGTAAAGGAGGGAAAGCCTGATGAGCCACTCGTTATTTAACCAACCGCTGAACGTGATTAACGTCGGTATCGCCATGTTCAGTGATGACCTGAAAAAACAGCATGTGCCAGTAACCCAGCTCGATTGGACTCCGCCGGGCCAAGGTAATATGGCGGTGGTTGAGGCCCTCGATCAGATTGCCTCCCCCGCACTTGCCGAGAAAGTCGCTGCCGCCAACAAACTGGCGCTAGAACGCATTATTCAGTCGCATCCGGTGCTGGTAGGTTATGACCAGGCGATCAACGTCGTCCCAGGTATGACGCGCAACACCATTTTACATGCAGGCCCGCCGATCACCTGGCAGAAGATGTGTGGTGGGATGAAAGGCGCGGTCACCGGTGCGCTGGTGTTTGAAGGACTGGCAGCTAACCTCGACGAAGCCGCAGAATTGGCAGCATCCGGCGAAATCATCTTCTCGCCGTGCCATGAACACGACTGCGTTGGCTCGATGGCGGGCGTGACTTCTGCATCAATGTTTATGCATATCGTCGAAAATAAAACCTACGGCAACCGCGCTTATACCAATATGAGCGAGCAGATGGCGAAGATCCTGCGCATGGGGGCCAATGACCAGAGCGTGATCGACCGCCTGAACTGGATGCGCGATGTGCAAGGCCCGATGCTACGCGATGCGATGAAGCTGGCCGGTGAGATCGACCTGCGGCTGATGCTGGCACAGGCGCTGCATATGGGTGACGAGTGCCACAACCGCAACAATGCGGGCACTACGCTGCTGATCCAGGCGCTGACGCCGTGGATTATCCAGGCGGGCTACCCGGTTGAACAGCAGCGCGAGGTCTTCGACTTTGTCGCCAGCAGCGATTACTTCTCCGGCCCAACCTGGATGGCGATGTGTAAAGCGGCCATGGATGCGGCGCACGGTATTGAGTACAGCACCGTGGTTACCACCATGGCACGTAACGGCGTTGAGTTTGGTCTGCGCATCAGCGGGCTACCGGGGCAGTGGTTTACCGGCCCGGCACAGCAGGTTATCGGCCCGATGTTTGCAGGCTATAAACCTGAAGACTCGGGGCTGGATATCGGCGACAGCGCCATCACCGAAACCTACGGCATTGGCGGTTTTGCCATGGCGACCGCTCCGGCCATCGTGGCACTGGTCGGGGGCACGGTGGATGAAGCGATTGATTTCTCGCGCCAGATGCGTGAAATCACCCTGGGCGAAAACCCTAACGTCACCATTCCCCTGCTGTCGTTTATGGGGATCCCAACGGCGATCGATATTACCAAGGTCGGCAGCAGCGGCATCCTGCCGGTGATCAACACCGCCATCGCCCATAAGGATGCAGGGATCGGCATGATCGGTGCCGGGATTGTGCACCCGCCGTTCACCTGTTTTGAGAAAGCAATACTGAGTTATCGCGACCACTACTGCCAATAAAAAAATAACGGGGCTAACCCAACGTTAGCCCCACCTGACACCAGAGAGTTGTTCACCTGCAGGACCAATGGCGATCCCGTTGATCGTCGAGAGTTGTTAAACGACCTGTGAAGGATTTTCCATGAACAAAATGAAATTAGAGTGGAAACGCGGTGACTGGGCAGCCTACTTCGGGCTGATGACCAATAACCTGACCAACCTGCTCACCATGATGGGGTTACTCATCTTCGTGGTGGGTATCCCCAAAGAGATTGTCTACGGGCGCATAGCCCCGGCCTTTGGCCTGGCCGTGATGATGGCCAGCATCTGTTACACCTGGTTCGGCCTGCAAATGGCTCGCCAAACCGGGCGAAGCGATGTGACCGCGCTGCCTTCCGGCCCGAGCGCTCCGTCCATCTTCACCGTGACCTTCCTGGTGCTGATGCCGGTTTATCAGTCGACCGGCGATGCGGACTTTGCCATTGCGATCGGCCTGGTGTGGTGCTTTGTTGAAGCACTGATCCTGGTGGGCGGCTCATTCCTCGGCGAAACCATTCGCAAGATGATCCCGCGCACCGTGCTGCTCTCCTGCCTTTCCGGCCTGGGGCTGTTGCTGCTGGCGATGAACCCGATGCTGCAAGCGTTCGAAGCGCCGACCGTTTCGTTCATCGTGCTGCTGCTGATCTTTATCAACTGGTTTGGCAAAAAGCCAATATTCGCCCGCATTCCGACCGGTTTGCTGCTGTTGATCGCCGGTACCGCGCTGGCGTGGATCTCCGGCCTGCAAAGCCCGGATGCGATTAAAGCCTCAATGTCCTCCTTTGGCTTTAACCCGCCGGGGTTCCATGTCGATAGCTTTATGCAGGGCCTGCCGCACGCGCTGCCTTATCTGGCCTCTGCGGTTCCGCTGGGGTTGGCGAACTACATCTTTGACCTGGAAAACATCGAGAGTGCCCACGCTGCCGGGGATGAATACAACACCCGCAAAGTGATGATGGCCAACGGCCTTTCCTCCATGTTCGGCTGCTTACTGGGTAACCCGTTCCCGGTGACCGTATATGTGGGCCACGCCGGTTGGAAAGCGATGGGCGCCAGTATCGGTTACACCTTGGCTTCCGGCGTGACAATGTTCCTGGTACCGCTGTTCGGGCTGGGTGCCTTTATGCTGGCCGTGATCCCGATGACGGCGATCGTGCCAATCCTGGTATTTATCGGCGTGGTCACCGCCAACCAGGTGGTGAGGGAAACCCCGAAAATCGAGGTCCCGGTGATCTTCATCTGCCTGTTCCCGTGGATCGCCAACTGGGGATTAACCATGGTCAACAGCGTACTGGGGGCGGCGGGCACCTCGGGAGCCAAGCTGGGCGCAGAGTTGCTGCATAGCAAAGGCGTGTATTACCAAGGGCTGGTGCATTTGGGTAGCGGTGCGCCGCTGGCCAGTATGCTTTGGGGATGTGTCGCGATTTTCGCCATCATCAACAAACCGCTGCGTGGTGCGGTGGCGGCGGCAACCGGCGCGCTGCTGGCGCTGTTCGGCGTGATCCATGCGCCAGCCGTGGGCTTTGCCGAGGGAAGCTCGTTGCTGTTCACGCTGGCTTACCTGATGATGGCGGCCATGTTTGTACTGAAACATTTTCTCGATAGCCGTGAAACGGTGGCCGCCGCAGTGCAAGAGCCAACCAAGACCGCCTGACCCCTCACCCCAACCCTCTCCCACAGGGAGAGGGAGCTGCCCCGAGCGCATGGCAAGCCCGTGCAGCTTCGGAAAGTAAGGAGTAATAAAAGGAGGGTATCACACGGAAAAATCAACGGACTCAGTTGGGTGAAAAAACAAGGTGGATGAGTTATTACGCAGAAAAATCAACGAACTCGATCGGTTCCCTCTCCCTGTGGGAGAGGGTTAGGGTGAGGAGCCATCACCAGCTCCCGCCCCTGTTTAAACGGCCTTTTTAATCGGAAAACCCAGATGAAAGAACTCGTCGTCGTCGCCATTGGTGGCAACAGCATTATCAAAGACAACGCCAGTCAGACCGTAGAACATCAGGCCGAGGCGGTGAAAAAGGTCGCAGACTCGGTGCTGGAAATGCTGGCATCGGATTACCACATCGTCCTCACCCACGGCAACGGCCCGCAGGTGGGGCTGGAGTTGCGCCGTGCCGAAGTGGCCCACGAACATGAAGGCCTGCCGCTGACCCCGCTGGCCAACTGCGTGGCTGATACCCAAGGCGGTATCGGCTATCTCATTCAGCAGGCACTCAACAACCGTCTGGCACAGCATGGCGGGCAGAAAGCGGTAACCGTCATCACGCAGGTTGAAGTGGATAAACAGGATCCCGGCTTCACTAATCCCACCAAACCGATCGGCGCTTTCTTTAGCGAACAACAGCGCGATGCGTTATTGCAGCAATACCCCACCTGGCGGTTTGTAGAAGACTCCGGGCGCGGCTATCGCCGGGTGGTCGCCTCACCGGAACCCATCAGGATCGTGGAAGCCGACGCAATCAAGGCACTCACGCAACAAGGGTTTGTGGTGATCGGAGCAGGCGGCGGTGGCATCCCTGTAGCGCGTAATTCACAAGGGGATTACCAAAGCGTCGATGCGGTGATCGATAAAGATCTGTCCACTGCCCTGCTCGCCAGGGAAATCCGTGCCGACGTGCTGGTGATCACCACTGGCGTAGAGAAAGTGTGCATTCACTTTGGCAAACCGAACCAACAAGCATTAGGCCAGGTGAACGTGGCCGAAATGACCCGCTATATGGCAGAAGGCCACTTCCCTGCTGGCAGCATGCTGCCGAAGATCGTCGCCAGCCTGGCGTTCTTACGCGATGGCGGCAAACGTGTCGTCATCACCTCGCCGGATTGCCTCCCCGCCGCACTGCGCGGTGAAACGGGCACCCATATCGTTAACCTCTGAGAGGCAACAACAGATGAATGAGAACAAAAGCCGCCGTGAGTTTTTAAGCCATAGTGGCAAAGTAGCTGCGGCCTGCGCACTATTGGGCGCAACCTCCTCCGTCGGTTATGCTGCTAACCCGGCAACCGCGAACTGTGAGGCAGACCAGCGCATGAAAATTACCGATCAGCACTATTATCTGGATAACGTGCTGCTAGAGGCGGGTTTTGAGTTTGACGGGGCAACCCCGGTCAGCACCCGCACCGAACTGAAAACGCTGGAGATCAACCAGGGCAAGATCGTTGCGTTGCGCGATAACCGCCAGCATGCAGACAGCGCGTTGCCGGTCTACGACGCTGGCGGCAAACTGATGCTGCCCGCCATGCGTGATATGCACATCCATCTGGACAAAACCTTTTACGGCGGCCCATGGCGTTCGCTGAATCGCCCGGCGGGCACCACCATCAAGGATATGATCAGGCTGGAGCAGAAACTGCTGCCGGAACTGCAACCTTATACCCAAGAGCGGGCCGAAAAGCTGATCGATTTGATTCAGTCCTACGGTTCCACCACCGCTCGCAGCCATTGCAACGTTGAGCCGACCTCCGGCCTGAAAAACCTGGAGAACCTGCAAGAAGTGCTGGCACGCCGCAAATCTGGCTTTGACTGCGAGATTGTCGCGTTCCCACAGCATGGCTTGCTGTATTCGAAATCAGAACCGCTGATGCGTGAGGCAATGCAAGCAGGAGCGCATTACGTTGGTGGGCTGGATCCAACCAATGTCGATGGCGCAATGGAAAAATCGCTCGATAGCATGTTCCAGATCGCGCTGGATTATAACAAAGGGGTGGACATCCACCTGCACGAAACCAGCCCGGCAGGCATTGCGGCGGTGAATTACATGGTGGCAACCGTCGAGAAAACGCCACAGCTAAAGGGCAAGCTAACCATTAGCCACGCCTTTGCGCTGGCAATGATGAATGAACAGCAGGTGGATGAGATTGCCACCCGCATGGCGGCACAGCAGATCACCATTGCCACCACGGTACCCATTGGCACTATGCACATGCCGCTCAACCAACTGCGTGAAAAAGGCGTGTTTTTGATGACCGGCACCGACAGCGTGATCGACCACTGGTCGCCGTATGGTTTGGGCGATATGTTGGAGAAAGCCAACCTTTACGCTCAGCTTTACGTCCGCCCGAATGAGGGAACCCTGTCACGTTCGTTGGCGCTCGCCACCGGTGATGTCTTGCCGCTGAATGATAAGGGTGAACGCGTATGGCCGAAAGCCCAGGACGATGCCAGTTTCGTGCTGGTAGATGCCTCCTGCTCCGCCGAAGCGGTAGCGCGTATTTCCCCAAGAACCGCCACATTCCATAAGGGCGAGATGGTTTGGGGCCGCGTTGGGCAAGGCAGTCAGGCCTGATAGATGTGGTGACGTCTAGGGGCGCAGCATGCTGCGCCCGTTTAAATCATCATTGGGTTAGCCATACACTTCAATAAAAACCCACCAGCAGAATAGACCGAGCAACGCAAAAAATAGCAATAATGTGATTACCACCCGTCTCCTCGTGCGCCCTTTGGTAAACGAGTAAATGAAATTCACAATTTCGTAGATGGCTTCCAATATCCCAAAAATAATTCTGAATACCAGGCTCACCAACTCACCGAGACTTTCAAGCATTCCCTGCCCCTTGCTATCCATAAAGGGCATACCGTAGCAGCTAGTCGCATGATAAACCACTGACCTGCGCAGGCCGAGTTTCGGACATCCGCCGAATTAGTCCGGGAGCGCACAATTCAAGGCTAAGCTTTACCTGTATGTAGCCATCGCATCCGGTTTTAGATTATTTCCCGGGTACGGCATAACCTATCCGTTGGAATGCGAGTTTTTAAGCATGGCCAGGAATTGTATTTCCAGCGCTTTCACTCTTGCCAGATACTCCTCCGGTGTGCCTGACATACCAACGGCCGCCAGGTAATCTCTTGCCAGTTCCCGCGCATTTTGCGCGTCCATCTGTTGTTTCAGCATTGCTTATGCTCCAGTAAGCCATTAACGAATTATTTTTATAGGAGGAATGCGATTGATTTCATTGAATAGGGTTATTTCATAACTCCCACCCAAGCAACAAAATATCGGTCAGTGTCGAGGATAAAGATATCGCGATGTGCCTTCATATCCCCTCAGGGCTTTCATGCATTGCAGCGGTAAATCGAGCATCCGTAGGAAATAAACGCACGGCGTAGCGCAGGGCGCCGCCTAGACCATTGCCGACCCACAACCCCAGTACCGCCGGCAACCAGCAGTGAGGCGATGGCTACTTTTCGGCGGGCCGTTAGAATAGTTTCGGCCCGGAATTTCGAATCACTACACGACCACGAACCATGTTGGCTAATACTCATACGCGGATTTGTGTGACTATTCTCTATATGGGTCTGTCCGTGTATTTTTTGATGCACCGGGACTGCCAGGACGTCATATCAGAGAAGCACACGAAGTTGATCATAAGACTTTCCTCCAGACACAAACTCAGCCAGCACTTCGAATTCATTTACTGCATCCATCTCTGGTATTACCGTATTAGCAAATTTGGTGTCACGTACGGGTTGCACCCTATGCCCCCCCGATGCGCGCGTCCGCATAGACTACAGACAGGTATAGGGTTGGTGTGTTTTCCGGTAGACAGACGGTAGTGGCCGGGATGGTCCGTCTTAGTGATATGTAATGTTCACGATCCCGCTGCCAGTGTAGCTACCGGGTCCCAAGCGTGCGACGCCCCGCGTTTTAACCTTGAGCGGTACCGAACGGATTTCATTTGCGCGCATGTTGAATCCGCCAGGCCGGCCATAGCCGTTACCCCAGTCGAGTATAGCTACACTGGTGTTGTCACCACCCAGTGGTATCTCTTCCGAGCTGTTCGTTTCGATACGCAAATCCACAGCGGTGGAGCAGGTCACCCGTACGTCCGGGATCATTTTTTCTCCGGGCTCCCGCCCTGCGGTCGTGTCGAATGTCACATTGATCTGTCCAGGAGTTATGCTGCAGCTCGGGACTTGTATTAAGCCTCTGGCGCAATTTGATACAATGCTGTTCACAATCATTATACCGTCCCGCGACGCGGCGAGGACGACGCAAGGTCTATCCCCATGAGAGACGGGTAGATAGTCGACCCCGATCCGGTCCCTGTTTTTAACGTTCTCCCACCATGCACCGATTGTCGGATAGGCCGCTGCAGTGGTGTGTGTCAACATTGTCCAATTATCACCATCCAAGGTACCGTAGCCGCCCCTGCCTGAGGGGAGCCAACTTTCGTCAATGGTGAAGAAGCGGAGATCACATCCAGCTACCCCATAACAAGGATTGCGGGTCGGGTCAGCAGCATCGCCCCCGACGATCGCAGCGGCGAAGTGTCCATTGGGGCCACTGGGGGGTTGGACAACTGTTATCGTAAAATTAGCCCGTGTAACACTCGGGAGGGTCGCCAGTAACACAAAGAGGGACGGTAGTAGTGTATGGATGTTCATGGGTATATTTCTCGGAATTTTTATTAACCGGCAGATACCACTAAATATCATCCAATTGATGACCCAGCATTCGCTCTGCCCATAATGTCCACCGTGCCTCGTACGTTCGCACCCGCAACGCAGTCTCTGTCGATGACAGCCCCTGTCGGCGAGCCTGCTCGTAAAGCCGCGCGCGTCGCACACGATGGTTTTCCAGCGCTCTGGGCGCTATGGAGGTCCCCGTGGGGGTAAACCACACCCCCAGCCAGTCAAAACCCTGTGCAATCCTGCCCAGTTGCGTCTTGTCTGGGTGGGTTTCAAAACCGCCCAGGTCAAAAAATTCATGCAGCCGTTTAACACAGCGCCGCAGATGCCAGCGGGAACGGGTAAAGAGTAAAAAATCATCCATATATCTGACATAAAAAACTCCCTCCTGCGCGTTAAAAAAACTGTCAACATGGTGCAACAAGCTGCCGCCAATCAACGGGCTCAGCGCGCAACCCCGGCAGATACCGCTGGGTGGGGTATAAAACTCTCCACCGTCTTCTACGCTGTAATGCACATATTGCTGAATCACATCAAACAACACCGGGTCGGCCACATGCCATTTCAGCTGATTGATCACCTGATGCTTACGGATATGCCGGTAGTAACCGCGAATGTCCGTTCGGTAGACAAAGGCATATTCTCCGCCGGTCAAAGCAACCCGTACTTCCACTACCGAAACCACGCTACCGCCATGCCCGCGCAAGTGCATGCAACGAGCAGGTTTTGGCAGCAGCGGCTCCGCCAGCAGCGCAGCCCACTTCAATATCAGCGCATCTTGCGCACACCACTGCACCCAACTGCGGCCACCACGCCGCAATACCTGCATCGGCGCCAGCCGGTAACGCCCACTTTGCAGTTGCTGATACAACCGGTCGCCCTGCTGCGCCCAGTGAAAGCGCAGATGCCAGATATCTGCATTGGGCGGGGCATGGCTACGACGTTGGCATAGCCAGCGCCAGGCGGCTTGCCATGCCGCTGCACTGTTATTCATATTCCAGGCTAAAGGTCACCACCGCGCTGAACGGCCCGCGTTCTATCGCTTTATGCTTCAACGCGTCCGGTTCACCCTGCACATAGGCGTGCGCCGTGAGGATGTTGGCCCCGCTCACCAATGCCTGCGCCTTGCCTTGTTGGTTGACCGGTAATGGTTCGCCCTGCGGGGTTTCCATGCCGATGGCGATGCCGCTGGCCTGGCTGGCTCCGTTCAGTGCCAGCAACCCCGGCAGCGCGGTGCTTTCGTCGCCGCTGAAGGTCACCCTGACCGTTTTGCCCAAACTGAGATCGCACTGCGCCAGATGCAGCTTGAAGGGTTGGCCGTGAGTGCGGGTGTTCAGATACAGGTACTTGTCGATCACCGTATCAAAGTCCAGCACCACCGTTTCGTCACCCGGGGAGATCACGCACGGTTCTGCCACCAGCGCACCATGAAAGCGCATATTCTTCGCAGCCATACTTGGTTGGCTGCACAGCAGCAGTGCTCCCGCATACCAGACTGTTTTCATCACCATGGCTATTCTCCACCTCATTGGTATACCGCCAGCAAGGTAGCTGTCGCTTCAAACGCGCCTTCTTTCAGGGCTGCGCCCGGTCGCTTAACGGGTACCGCCTCAAGCGTTGGCGCCGCGTTCAGCTTGATCGGGATCGGCTTATTGAGGATAAACCGCTTGCCGTTTTGCAGTAGGCGGATAGCCAGGTCATCTACGTTGCTCTCTATCGCCGCCTCGTCGTAATCTGCCGGGGTGCCGACCACGGCCAGCGTCATACTCCATGCCCCTGCCCCCGGGCCACAGGTGATCCGGTAGTTCACCGGTTGCAGGTAGTTAGTGCCGTCCACTTTGGTGACTCCGACGCGGTTGCCGAAATCGACATCCACCTCGCCGCCGTCGTTGATGGTGCACGGCGGCGGCTCGATCAGCGCGCCGGAAAAACGCATGTTGTCCGCAGCAGCAGCCGGGCCACCGAGGGTCATTAACAGTAAAATGCTGCCATATCGCGCTATTGCCTCAGCCCTTTTCACTGGTATTCCACCTTCATGGTCGCCCCTGCAGAGAAAGCCCCGCCGCTCAACGTCGCCCCGGCCTGCTTGACCGGTACCGCCTCAAACGTCGGCAGATTGGGGTAGGTAAAATTCACCCAAGTGTTGATCGGCTGCCGATTGCCGTTGCGCAGCAGCGCCACCCCTAAATCGTCCTTGTTGGTTTGCAGCACCTCGGTGTCAAACCCGGCACCGGTACCCTGAATTTGCATTTTCATCGCATTGTTCGGCGCGTTTTTGCACTCCACCGAGTACACCACCGGCTGTTTCTTGTAGCTGCCATCGATGCGGGTGGTCATGACGTCGTTGCCGAAATTCACTTCGATCAAGTTATTGTTGTTAATCACGCACGGCGGCGGTGCCACAATGGTCACCGTCACTTTTATCGTAGCGACCGCTTGCGCCTGAGGGCCGTACAACAACACCGCCAGTCCACAGCCAGGCAAACACTGTCTGAACGTTGCCTTCATGCTCATTCCCTTAGTCATAGCTGAGCTGGAAATCTACCACTGCGCAAACGCAGCACCCCGTGGGCCCCCTGCACCTGCCAATTGTCTGCCGCTGTGGCAGACGGTAGCAGCCACAACATCGCACACAGACACGCGGGCACCATCAGCAACGCTGCCGTAATCACCAGAGCATATAGCCACTCATGGCTGTGATAACCGAAGTCCTTCAGCCGCAGAGATTTTGTTTGCATCATTTGTCCTCCCGCTGTTGTCGTGAACCTTATTTACTGCCCGCCACTACCTGGCAATTCGCACCATTACAGCTGAAAACCAGCTGCGGGCGACCGCCGTAGTCGTTGACGTAGGTCAGCACCGGCGCGTTACCTAGCGCAGAGGCGGCCACCTTCAACGGTGCGCTTCCCTTTGGGGCCACCATCAGCGGCTCGAAGCCTGGGGCACTGCCACCCTCTTTTTTGCTACTGGCTCCCACTAGAGTTACGTAATACGGCGTGGGATTATTCACCTGATAGCTGTCACCCTGTTTGGTTAGAGTCAGCTTTTCCTGCCAGGGCGCGGTGGCCTCTGGGTTGGTGATCGTTATCGCCGTAGGCCGATAGAACAGCTTGATGCGGGTTTGCAGTGCCAATTGCAGCGTGTTGGGCTTGTCACTCTTTGGCGGGATCTCACGCAGGTTGAAATAGAACAATGTTTCACGATCCTGGGCCAGAATATTGGCGGCAGGCAGCCCCTGCACTTTCACCTGGCTTTTAGCACCCGGTTCCAGGCGCTGCACCGGCGGCAATACTGTCAGTGGGCTGGTGATTTTTTTACCGTTGGCGTCTTCGATCCAGCCTTGTGCCAAGTAAGGCAACTGCTTGTTCTCGTTGCTGATGCTCATGCTCACCGACTTGTCGCCACCGCTGAAAATCACCCGGGTGCGATCCAGCGCGATGGCTGCCATCGCCTGTTGAGCGCACAACAGGCTCGCCAGGCCGCCAGCAATTAATGTCACTACATGGTTGGTTTTCATTGCTCTCTACTCTTCAAAAGTTTTTAACGCCTTGCTACTGGCCAGCGGGCCGCAAGGCAGTAACAAATTGGCCATCTGGCTGAGCGACAGCCTCTGCGGCAGGGTAAAGCCGCATTGTTCCACGCCACTCCAGCTCACGTTCATGGCTTCGCCAGGGTTTATGCCGCTCAGGTACACTTCACCGTTGTCATTGATAATGCCCACTTCCTGCCGCTTGCGGTTACGCACTGTGGCACCAAACGGCGGGGCTGAGCCGTCCGCCAATCGCACCACAGCCATCGCCTTCTCGCCAGCGATCACCTCGAAGTGCCGATAACCGATGGCGCCTTCGGTCAGCGTGGCCTGCGCCACGCTTTGGCTGACTTCGGCGTTTTCCGGCAACGCGTTCAGATCGATGCTGAACTGGTTGCGGTAGTAACTACCCACGTCCACGATCACTGCCTTGCCAAAGGCGTTGCTCAAGGTCGGCGCGCTGTAACCACGGATCGGAATACCCGGCACGCCATCGGTATCCAACAACATGCGGGTGCCACCGCTCATGCTACTGCGGTGCAGTGCAGCACCTTTCGGGGTGACCGTCGCACCGCCCTGCATCGACAGCCCCACCGAGCTGTATTGCCCTGCCTGGTAACTGGCGCTGGCGTTCACCTGGCTGATATCGCCCTGGTGGCTGTAATAGCCGCTACCGGTAACGCCGCTACGTGCAGTGCCCGCACTCACCTGATAGGTGTCACGTTCGTTAAGCCGGTCGTAATACCCTACCTGGTGGGTATTATCATTCCGGCTATAACTGCTGCTATAGCTCAGCGAACCGTTGCTACCCCACGGTAATGACAGCGATAGGTACATGCCGTCGTCATTGTTACCGTTATATCTGTTGCGGTAACCGGTTAGCGACAGGCTGATATTCCTGAAACGGCCCACATCGAAGTAACGCGACAACGTCAGGTTGTAACGATCGTTGGCTGGCCGGTCCCAGTAGGTCTGGTGGTTGTAGTTCAGGTAAGCGCTCAATCCCAGATCGCGGAACTGCTGGTTAAAGGTGATGGTGTACATCTCCTTGCTGCTGTTGGTTCGCGTGCCATTGCTGCGCGCATCCAGATATTCGCCCATCGACATATAGTTTCGCTCCGAGAAGCGGTAGCCAGCAAAGGTCACCTGGCTGTCATAGTCGTCGAAGCGTTTGGAATAGCTCAGGCGGTACGAACCGCCGCTCAGCGTACCCTGCTGCGGCAGATTGGCGCGTGACTGGGTGACATCGAACGACAGCGTACCAAACATCATCAGGTCGCGCCCCATACCCAGCGCTAGCGAGTTATAATCGCCGCCCACAACCCCGCCACCGTACAGCGACCAACCGTTGCTTACCCCCCAGGAAAACTCACCGGTGCCAAACAGGGGTCCATTGCTCTGGTGCTGCCAGTTCGTCGGACGACCGGCCGCCACTTTGTAACGCACAGAGCCGGGCCGGGTCAGGTACGGGATGCTGGCGGTATCCATTTTGAATTCCTGCACGCTACCGTCCTGTTCTTCTACCCGCACATCCAACTGGCCGGTGACCGCGTCGTTAATGTCCTGAATGCGGAACGGCCCTGCCGCTACCTGGGTCTCGTACAGCACCCGGCCCTGCTGGCGAATAATCACCCTGGCGTTACTTCGCGCCACGCCAGTCACCTCCGGCGCATAGCCGCGCAGGTTGGGTGGCAGCATGTTGTCGTCAGTCACCAGGCTGGCACCGGCAAAGCGGAAACTGTCGAAGATGTCGGAGTTTAAGAAATCCTCCCCCAACGTCAGCCTAGCCGCCAGCCTCGGCAGCGCACGGTAGGCGTAATAGCGGCTCCACTCCCAACTGGTACGAGTCGGCTCAACTGAGCCACCCTGGTGATCCAGGTGCGATTGCCAGTCTGCACGCAGTCGCCAAGCCCCGATGTTGCCGCCCAGAGTCCCGTTCCCACTGACGTTGTAACTCTGGGTACCTTGTTTCTGCTGACGCTGCCCTTGCGCATTCAGGTTGTAGTCAAGCAGCAGGCCAGGGATCCCCTCATCCCAGCGCGCAGGCGGGTCCCAGTTTTCTGCGGTGTATTCCAGGTAAGCCTGTGGAATATTCAGATACAACGCGGCAGCACCTAAATCGCCGCGCACTTCCATCCCCTCCAAACTACGGGGATCCAGACACTGGTTTTCGTGCCACCAGGTCAATTTTATTAATGCGGACTCTTTTAATCCCAGTTGCTCAACCAGCAGTGGTGTAATACAGGCTTCACTGCCTTTGGCATCGTCATCCGGTGGGTAAAACGCCACTGGCTGATCGGTTAATGTCTGTTTATTAATATGTACAGCAAACAGATAATCGCCGGGCATGATAAAGTTGCCGCGCGAAAACTGCTGCAGGTCAATATTGGCGCGATCCGTTACATCCAACACATCAGTATTAAATTCAATATCAGCAGCCACCCCGTAAGTAGCATTCCCCGACAGAATGAGTGATATCAACACCCACAGGATCCGCGGTCGTATTCTCCCTATACGGTCATATGTCGATACAGTAGACATCCGCAAACCCTTATTAATAGTTACTCAACACGTATTTACAGAGTTATGATGGGTTAAAAATAATCCATCTGAAAATGCACGATAGAGGAATAACTACCCGCCTTCATCATCGGGTTATTCCCTATAAGTCTCAAGCCATAACTAAATTGCATGGTGCTCGGTTTAATTTCATTTCTAACCATCGGAACACCTGGCATAATGATGTTCCCCAGACTATCTGAAATTTGTAGAGCAACTCCCTTGGCACTACCATCAACACCAAACATCCCTGTATCTTCTCTACCGTAAAAAGTCACGGAAAAATATCGAAACTTATCTAGCTCTGAGCTGAATCTCTCCAAAAAACAATTTACCAACTTAATATTAAAAGCACGCCAGTCACTCTGGTCATCATGAATAATCTGACTGATTGGTAGCGTCGCTATAGTTATCGTTTGGTCAACATTTTCGGTATCAATGGTGCAGGCAGAGGTGATAATCCTGCCACTTACGGTAACCTCACCACGCCACTGATTGGTAGATAGTGCCAATGGGGAACACAGCAACAGATTAATTAATACCGCACTGTGCAACCTCCTTTTGCCACGCTGTGAATACATACCCTATCCCTGCATAACGGTAGTCAGGCCAGTTAATAAGCAGCATGCGGGTTACCCCGCATGCAATTAACCGTGCGAATAAATCGCTGTGGCTTATTGGTAAGCCAGGGTGAAGTCAGCAACAGAGTTGAATTCACCCGGGGTGATGACAGCAGAAGCACCGTCGCCCTGCAGGTGGGCACTGAAGCGCAGAGTCGCCTGACCGTCTTCAATTTTCTGCGCTTTACTGGCTGTGGTCAGTGGCAGCAGTTTACCGTCGAGGTCATTGATAGCGATGCTGGCACCGCGTGCAGACCCCCTCATTGCCAGCAGCCCTGGAACCGCTTGGGATTCGGTACCGCTGAAGGTCGTGGTCACATCTTTAGCAGTTTCAACATCACAACCAACCAGCTTGATCAGAATATCTTGCGGCGTAGACTTGCCACCGTTTTTCAACTGTCCGGAGGCGATATCGCCCAACTTCACGGTCTGATCCAGGCTACCTGGCTCAATAGAGCATGGTGCATCGATAATTGAACCTTTAAAGGTCACGGTACCGGCACCCTGGTTTGCCGCGTTAGCCATAGAGATAGTGCCCAGAGTCATTACCGCAGCCAGCATGATTTTGTTCAATTTCATTATTACTTATCCTTTAATAAAACAGTTTATCCTAATTGACGTTGTCATCAGTTCACTCGTACAACAGCAGGGAAGCCATGCCCCCATTTACCTGCATCTCGTGGAAGCTTGTTGACGAGACAAATCTTACCGAGACACCGAACTTAATGGAATTTAATTCTGTTTAATTGATTTATTTGGATTTAAATATCATTAATTTTATGAAATTAAGAATTTAAATCCAATAATGAAAAGGAATGAAGACTTGTGAAGTGAATGATCAGAATGGAAAAAGCGGTGAATTTTATGTAAAAAAATTTTTAAAACTAAAGATTGACTTCATGATAAAACCTAATTAAATTCCCCCAAAAAGATGAAACAAGACTAATCTTAACGGTAAGGTTTTGTTAGATATTGACACCTTAGGAATTAATCATCGCCATGATATATATAATAAACACTATTATTGCTTTTGATCCGGTCACGCGTCATCTCTCGTTGAAAAATGATGCTCAACTGTCGGTCGAATTATCAAAGCCAGCGACTCGCCTGTTATCTGAGTTGATTGAACATAATCACGCCACCCTGGTTCGAGAGGACCTGATCAAAAGTGTATGGGAAGATTATGGATTTTCACCGTCAAAAGGTAATTTAAGCAATAGTATTAGTGAGTTAAGAAAAGCGTTTTCCAGCTTGGGCCTGCATCAAGAAATTATCATCACCGTGCCTCGAACCGGTTTCAAGATGGAGGCAGAGATTCATCCGGTGGTGAAATATGAAAAAGAAGCGACCAAAGTAGTGATAGATGCCATGGACCCGATGCCCAAGGCTCCTTCATTATCCATGGGAGCACGCATGTTATCGCGGCTGGAAAAACTGGAAAATAGAGAGAAAAAACTAGAAGGTCGCCTACTAGTTGCCGGTTCCATTGGGATCGCGGTGATAGCCAGCATTATTTTCTTCATGTTGCCTAAAAGCGAAACGCTTCGCCTGGTGACTACTATAGGGATGTGTAATATCTACGGTTTGAGCAATACCAAGCCGCCGTCTGACTTCGCTAGTAATGTTAACAAGATGGTAGAGAGTCAGGGGATAGACTGTATAGATGAAGCTGCTGACATTTATTACGCCGATTCACGCCCCGCCAATAGTCTCTTAAAGGTGCGATTCATGGCTGTATGCAGGAATAATGGCACTTCCCGATATCAGCATTGTACAACTTACAAAATCGTTAAGTAGGATAAAAATGAAAACAATCCTAGCGCCACTTGTTATTGCATTTTTTTTGTGTAGCTTCTTTTACTATCACTATCAGCAAACACGACCATTTCGCTGTGACACTCAGTTAATCTCACATATCGAGCAGGGGGAGGATAAGGTGGATTTGAATTTGAATGTCAATATCATTTTTACTTTACATAATGAAGGGGTGTTATCTTTTACTGGCTCGGTGAAACACGACAATCGCGAATACCGTGTCAATAGAGAGCTTTTCTTTACAACCAAACCGTCAGAGTTAGAGGGTACAAATAAAACTAAAATTACTCGTGAAGAGATCAACAAGAATGACGAGTTACCACTGGGAATATGGCAGCAATACATACTTTCTAAGGTCCAAGGGGCTGAGATTTATACTAACCTGACAGCAGTCAATCATAATGGTATGTTGTTACAGGAGCTTTCTAATCCTTTATTTGTCTGTGCTCGCTCAGAGAGTTAATCGCCATCATTTCATTTTCACTCAAGATCTAATCGCTTACCCTAGGTAAGCGATTTTTCAGGGCACCAGAACTTTTGGCCGGTTTTCACTCTTCAAGCTGTTGGTGTGCGACTCTCTCGCATTCAGCAGAATCACATACCGTCGCTCTTCACTCAGGCAAATCGGTTAAAAACCGTGGGTCAGTGGGAAATAATGCCTTTGCTTCCTGGTGTAAAAGCCGGTAGGTGGCGGTATCCTGCTGATATTGTGCGATAGCTAACCATGAGGCATAAACATTTTTATCGATCCGTCGTGCAAGATAGCCCTGAGCCCATTGGGCATAGTTTTCAAGCAGGCGGGGATCGCGGGTCTGGTTATACATTAGCAATGCATGGGTCTGTTGATCATAATGCCAGCGTTCGGTATTCACCCAGGGATCAAATGCCATCGCGCGGCGAGCGGGCTGAATATCCGTGAAGTGATTACGTTCAACGGCGGTTAAAGACAAATTGGCATATAGCCCAATACTGGCCACTATGAAAACGACGGCTGAAGCCATGGGCACTACAGCTCGTAAAAATGAGGGAGTTATCAAAGGAAAAGTAGTGCGTTCTGTGGCTTTATCGGTTTGGCGATCCCACTGTGCCAGCAGCAGTAAAAAAATGGCCCAATGTGCGCTAGACAACACAAACGGATATTCAGTTTGGCTATGTAGCAGCAAAGGGAGTAGCGCGATGGCCAGCGCCAGGCTTACACCATGTTTTCGCCAAGATAGCCAGAACAGCCTGAAACCAGCACACAGTAAGATCGCCATGCCTGCCAAGGCAGCTATGCCCCCTTCAACCCACCACAGCAAGATTTCATTATGCGGATGGCGCACCACGCCAAGACCCAATGTGGATAATCCGGCAGCCAGACGATAGTGCTGAAAGCCGTATTCGAATCCGCCGTAGCCCCAACCCAGCCAAGGCTTTTCGACAATCATCTTTAGGCTGTCCTGCAACATGATCAGCCGGGCCTGATTTGACGCGGCGTGTTCAACCGTTTCAACCCCTCCATTTATTTGAAAAATCAGGGCAATAGTGATACCAACAAGCATTAAACCTGTTGCGATCCCCGTAAGCTTTTTTGCCTGCCGCCATCCCAACCAGAGCAACAGCGCCCCGCTGATACCGCCGCCAAGCCAGCCTATCCGTGACTGTAACCACACCAGTAACGCGGGGAACAGCACCAGCACCAACCCCAAGGAATATCGTCTGCCTCGTTCTGCTTTTGGCTGAGTTAAGGAAAAATCAGGCAACAACAACAGCATCAATGCCAGTGCCAATCCGCAAGCGATAAAGCTGGCCAGCACATTCACCTGTTGGAAAACCCCATAAGGCCGACCGTTTTTCATTGGGTAGTCAAACCAAGCCGGTACGGTTCCCGGTAAGGTCAATTGTAAAAGAGCGATCCCCCCCTGGAATACAGCGGCCAGCAGAATGGCGTAAAATAGCCAATGTCGTGCAAAGTGCGGTGGGCGATATTGCATCCATGAGACGTATAAAACCCAACCGCCAGCCAACCCAAGCCAGCGTGCCAGCCCAGCACTCTGCCAATGGGGGGAGGTATATAATAGGGGAATTGCCAGGATCACCACGGCCAGCAGCAGCCAACGAGCCGTTACGCTAAGGGAGATGTGAGAGTTAGCCGGTAGTGTCAACCAGAGAGTGGCAGTGACGGCAGCCATCACCGCCCAAGTCAGGATATTTTGCGGTAGTTTCAGGCCACTTCCGCCCATATTAGGTAGGGCGAGTGGGCTAAGTAATATCAGCCAAATCATTAGTAACACTAGAGGCAATAAAGATAGCCCCATTGGGCTAGCCAATGGTAAAGGACTTTGTGGATGACGCATTTTTTCACCTGATAAAATAAGCTTCAGTGCCAAGAGCGGCGGTATTGCTCTTTTATGCCTATCACTCTTCAATTTAGGGGGGGCTAGTCACCCTAATTGTAACAAGGTCCAGGGGCCTGAAGTCAAATAAGATAACTCATACTTTACATTTTCCTCTCTGAACTGGATAACCCGCCTTGTAACAGCCAGTGGAATAATTCTTGGTTGCGCTTGAAGTTCAGTTTTCTCATCGCTGAACGCTTATACCCACTTACCGTTTTGACGTTAAGCCTCATCACATTTGCCGTTTCTTCATGCGATTTACCTTGTCTCAGGTAGCGTAGCACTTCACTTTCACGGAGGGTAAAGCCCTGGGTGTCTAGCGTTGTTTTCAGAGGCAGGCGCCCTTGCATAGATATCGCTTCTTCGAGCATGCTCTTGACCACGTCGATCGGTTGATTTCGGTACAGCGTCCCGCTTTTTCGTACCGATTGAAATAGATGTGATAACAAGCTATTTCTTTGGTCCCGAATCAGGAAAACTAACGGGGTCGGCACTCCCGAAGGTAGATAGCGCCAAACGTTAAACATGGCACCATAATCGAACGCTTGAAAAATGATATCTGCCGAAAATCCAGGTACATGTCGATCGATAAACTGTACGGTGATGTCTTTGCTGCGGTAAAAATCCGAAATTACGCGACGTAACCCTGCTATAAAATAGTTATCTTTATCGATTATCAGAACTTTGATTATTTTGGCCGACGCTGCCATAGCGATGCTCCCTCTCTCACCCCTTGAATATCTAAAACCCGCTCTAGATTTCATGTATTAACTTATAACCATTGATATAAAGGAGATTATCGTGACGTAGCAAATCTATCAATTTAATTGTTTTATGATCTAATAATGTGATATTTAATTCTTTTTTTAATAAAAAATTAATCTCTTAACATACTTTAATTTTAAAATTATCTGTTTGATGAACAGCAGAAATCGCAAACTCAATGGCAATATTGCTGAATTTTCAGGGGGATGAATGTAGGTTCAACGCTGGCTAAGTCATTAATTATTTGATGGGCGCAGCATGTGGCGCCCGTTTTAGCGTAGCCGCTTAGGAGTGTCTGGCCCGGTAAACCGGGCCATCGTACGATGAGAGTATTAAATCAACTAAAAACAAGTTAAAACAAATTAAATCAGCTTAAATCAACATCCTTGCTGCCAAACAGCCAAGTCAGAATAAATCCAGCGATATAGGAGATCAATATACCGGCGACATACACCAGCATGCCGGCGAAAATTCCCTTGGCCGAGGTCATCAATGGAATCGACACCAGGCCCGAAGGGCCAAACACCGTATTCAGCCCCACCGGCAACCCCATCCAGGCAACCAGACCGATAAAGAAACCACCGACCGCACCACCCAGACAGGCGGTAACGAAGGGCTTCAGGCGCGGTAAGGTTACGCCGTAAATCAGCGGCTCACCAATCCCCAGCAGGCCGGGGAAAATGGCTCCTTTAATCTGGGTACGCAGCAGAGAGCCTTTAGGAGAGCGAGCAAATAGCGCCAGTGACGCCCCCACCTGCCCTGCACCGGCCATCGCCAGAATAGGGAACAGCGAGTTGAAGCCCTGCGCATCCATCAAGGCAAAGTAAACCGGCACAAAGCCCTGATGAATGCCAAACACGACGGCGATCAGGAACAACCCGGCCAGAATGGCGGTACCGAACGGGTTGCCGTTCAGGTGCATAAACAGCCATGACATGCCCTTAAACAACTCACCGCCAACCGGCATAATCACCACAAAGGTAATGGCGCCAGTGATCAGCAGGGTAATTGACGAAGTCAGGATCATATCCAGATTATCGGGGATCACCCGGCGCACCTGCCTTTCGATCCATGCGCCCAAGATACAGGCCAGTAGAACCCCAATAATGTTACCGCGTGGGTCGATCGCCAGCCCAAAAAAGTCGCTCATCCCTGCGTAGTAGCCGGTTGTCCCTTCAGGTACATAGCGTAAAACAAACAGCGAAGCGATGATCGCACCGTTAACCCCGGTGCCACCAAAGGCCTTCTGAGTGTTAAAGCCAATCAGGATACTGAGGAAGGTAAACAAACCGATGCTGAACACTTTCATGTAAGCGATCAGCCCTTTGAGCCATGCGGCCGGTGCCACTCCCTCCACGATCAGCGTTTGCTGCATCAGGGTAGCGATCCCCAACAACAGCCCTGCGGCAATAAAACCTGGGATCAGCGGCGTAAAGATCGTGGCAAATTTAGTCAGGAAATTATGCACCGCGCTATTTTGCTTGGCTTTCATCTGCTGCTTGTTTTCACTTGCCAGGGCCTGCAAGTCAGCTTGCTCGGCACTCCCCCGTTCCTGCTGCGGCTGCGCCGTTAACAACGCATTCATCATCTCGCTGGCAGTTTGCGCTTTGCCAGGGCCGAGGATAACCTGCAGTTGATCGTCGCCGTTAACTATCCCCATCACGCCAGGGATCTTCTTCAACTCATCAAGCCGTATTTGCTGACGATCTTTTAACGTCAGACGCAGCCTGGTCATGCAGTTACCGCAGATAATGATATTTTTACTGCCACCTACCAGAAGTAAAATTTGCTCTATCATCGGAACGGTGATTTTCGCCATGGTTATGCCTGTATCCCTTGCAGTGCTTGACGGATAAATCCTTTGTTTTTACTCAAAACCGCGCTGGCCTCAGGTGCAGACAAGCCGCCGAGGATCATCACAATCGCGGTTTTGCAGTGGCGCTGACATTGATTAAGTGCTTCTTCCGCCTCTTCAGGGCTGCACTCCGTGGCTTCGACCACGATATTGACCTGGCGCTGTATCAGCTTGGCGTTGGTGGCTTCCACGTCGACCATCAGGTTGCTGTAAACCTTGCCGCTGCGGATCATCGCCCCGGTGGTGATCATATTCAGGATTAACTTCTGCGCCGTTCCCGCTTTCATCCGTGATGAACCTGTCACCACTTCTGGGCCTACCACCGGTTCAATCGCGATATCGGCTGCCTGACCCATTTCGCTATTCGGATTGCATGAGATAGCTACGGCAGTCGCCCCAACGCTACGGGCATAAGCTATTGCCCCCAGCACATAAGGGGTGCGGCCGCTCGCTGCGATGCCGACCAACACATCACGCGCGTTGAAACCGAGATTACGCAGATCCTGCTCGCCCATTTGCGGACTATCTTCGGCATTTTCCACCGCCTGCAAAATCGCGGCATGGCCCCCGGCAATCAGACCAACTACCTGCTCACGCGGCGTACCGTATGTTGGTGGGCACTCACTGGCATCCAGGATCCCCAACCGGCCAGAAGTACCCGCACCGCAATAAATCAATCGGCCACCACAGGCAAAAGCGTCTACCACCAGATCCACTACCCTGGCGATTGCTGGCAAGGTGGCTGCTACCGCCAGCGGCACTTTTTGGTCTTCGCTGTTGATCACTGCGAGCATATCCAGAGTGGGCAACGTATCAATTTGCGAACTGGCCGGGTTGCGGCTTTCCGTCACCATCTGGCTTAAATTTATCTTCATGGAGGTTTCCAATGGGTTAAGATTTGCGACAATGTTAAGGAATTATTTATTCGGCAAATGTGATAATCGTCACGGTAAATCTATTCTCGCCGAGAGCTAAATCAGGAATAAAGCGGAAAAATAACCGCCATTTAAACTTTAATTTCCAACAATTTCAAATAAACAAGTCAAAGGAATGAAAAGCCCCCTAACTGGAATAATCTATTACACACGGTGGAGATATTGTTGATGTCAGTGCTAAATGAAATCACCTGGCTGCTGCCAAGCCTGGCCGAAAACCAGCAAAAAATCGCTAAATACATCCTTGAGAACCCGGAATCGGTGTTGAGTCTGTCTTCTTCCCGCTTGGCCGAAGAGGCGGGGGTCAGCCAGTCTGCCATCGTCAAGTTTAGCCAGAAAATCGGTATGAAAGGCTTCCCTGCCCTGAAAATTGCCATCAGTGAGGAGCTGGGTAGAAATAACCTGTTCAAGTCCTCTCCGCACAAGGCCTTGCATAACGCCATCTCGTCGGAAGATTCATTGATGGTTGTGGCACAAAAGCTGGCCCATGAGAAAAATGCCGCAATCGTCGAGACGACAAAAAGGATCAATTTCGCCATTTTCCAACAGGTGGTCGATGCCATCGATAACGCCCAGCGCGTGCAGATCGTCGGCATTTGGGGCTCTGGCCTCACCGCCAAAGATCTGAGCTATAAATTACAAAAGATCGGTATCCTGAGCCTGGTGGAAGCCGATCTTCACGTCCAGATTGCCACCGCGCAGGCGCTAACCGCCAAAGACGTACAAATCGTGATTTCTTTCAGTGGCCGCAGGAAAGATATGCATATCGCCGCCTCCATGGCAAAAGCGCAGGGAGCGACAGTGGTCGCCATAACCGGCAGCAAAGATAATCCTTTAGCCAAAATAGCCGATTATGTATTGGAAAGTGTCTCTGATGAAAACGAGTGGCGTAGCTCTTCGATTTCGTCCAGAACCGCACAGAATACCCTGACGGATTTGATTTTCCTGGCGTTAATGCAACAACGCAAAGAGAGCGCCAAACCTCTGGTGCTGAATGCGAGCATGACCATTAATAACCTGGACGACTGAGCCCAAGAAAAAACGGGCTCTCATAAAACAACGACGAAAATCAGTCTTAATGGGCGCAACATGTCGCTGAGATGAAGTTTCTATCGCCCCTCTCTGTTCTACTCTCCTTAACCCAGCTCAGCGCCAGAACGGACGGCTGTAGTCTCGCTTGATATCATCCCGGCGTAGACCGATATCCTTTAGCTGATCGCCATTCAGCCTTGCCAGGGTATTGGCAGCTTTGCGCCGCTCATTCCAACGCTTTGCCCATCTGTATGCTTTTAGCCATAAACGGGCAACAATAGAGTGACGTTTCGTTGTTGCTCCCTTAGCCGATAAGCAGCCACCATCAATTTGATTTTCAACAATATTACTCATAATCAGCTCCCCGTCAGTCGATGAGCCCTTAGCATGATGCTTGGCTGAAAAACATTACAGATGCAAATAGCGGCTATTATTTCCATACAGATATGTGCTAAACAGTCTGAATGGTAAAAATCAGCGCCATCTGTACTGGTCCCTCTCTCTTTATCAGGTGATATCCATGACTCGCTACCAACAATTGGCCAATATCCTTAGCCAACGCATCAAAGAAGGGCTGTATGTGCCCGGAGAACGGCTGCCTTCCGTTCGGGTATTGAGTGACGAGCACGGAGTGAGTATCAGCACCGTACAGCAGGCCTATCGGCAACTTGAAGAGTGCCTACTGATCGAGGCGCGGCCGAAATCGGGATACTTCGTGCGCTGTAGCTCAAATCTGCCAGCGTTACCCGCGCTATGCAGCCATGCACAAAGGCCGGTCGAGATTTCTCAGTGGGAAAATACGTTGGAATTTTTACGGGGGAGCACTCAAAAGAATGTGCTACATCTGGGCGTCGGCACACCGGACCTGTCTGGCCCAGGCCTGAAAATACTCAACCGTTTGCTAGCCCGTATCAGCCTGCATCAAAGTGAGGAAGTGCTGGATTACGACAGTATTTACGGCACTACGGCACTGCGTGAGCAGATTGCCCGCCTGATGCTGGACAGCGGCAATCATCAATCGGCAGACAATATCATTATTACCTCTGGCTGCCATGGCGCACTGGCTATCGCGCTAGGGGCCGTTTGCCAGCCTGGCGACATTGTGGCGGTGGATTCCCCCAGCTTTCATGGTGCGATGCAGACCCTGAAAGGCATGGGGATGAAGGTGATTGAAATCCCCACCGATCCTGTGGTGGGCATCAGCCTGGAAGCGTTGGAAATGGCGTTGGATCAGTGGCCAATTAAAGCCATCCAACTGACACCAACCTGCAATAACCCGTTAGGTTACAACATGCCGGATGAGCGCAAGAAAGCGCTGCTGACATTAGCTCAACGCTATGACGTGGCCATTATTGAAGACGATGTGTACGGCGCACTCGCTTATCAATACCCACGCCCGCCGACCATTGCCTCGTTTGATGATGATGGCCGTGTATTGCTGTGTAGTTCCTTCTCTAAAACCGTTGCGCCCGGTCTGCGGGTTGGTTGGATTGCACCGGGGCGTTACTTAGAGAAAGCGTTACATATGAAGTACATTTCCGCTGGCCGAGTCCCCACCTTGCCACAGCTGGCAATGGCTGAATTCATCAAGCAAGGGCATTACCTACAACATTTACGCCGCATGCGCCGCCAATATCAACGTAATCGCGACATTATGACGGGTTGGATCATGAAGTATTTCCCGCCAAATACCTGCCTGAGCAGGCCGCAAGGGAGCTTTATGTTATGGGTGGAGTTGCCTTACGGGTTCGATAGCCTGCGCCTGAACCGCTGTTTGCTGCCGCAGGGCATACAGATTGCCGTCGGTTTTATCAGTTCTGCTGCCGGAAAATACCGCAATTGCCTACGGCTCAGCTACAGCAAGCCCATGACCCGCGAGATTGAGCAAGCGATCCAAAAGGTGGGTAACGCGATTTTTGAATTGTTGGAGAACCTTAAAAAATGAATGCCGAGGGTTTATGAGTTCCACTACCGCAATCTGAGCCCGCAATTCACGTTGCGGACTCAGATTGGTGACAACTCCTCACCGGACTTGCAACGTAGGGGCGCTGCATGCTGCGCCCGTCAGGATAATCAATGGGTTAGCAAATACTGGTATAGATAGATCCCGACCTATTCAGCAATATTGCCACTTTGTCATCAATCTGAGCCCGCAATTCACATTGCGGGCTTTTTTGTCTCTGCAGCACGATCCTTTGGCACAACTAACCGTTAGTGATCCAGATAGAGATAATGTAGCCAACTGGTCATGCGTAGCAGGACCTTGCGCATGATGGAAAGATGCTCAAAGTGCTCTGTATAGACCGCAGTTTGCGCAGTGACCCCATCGGGCAATTTATCGAGGTCTGGAACAGGGTCCAAATCAATCATCACGTAAACACCCTCCTGCTGAGCGCCGACATTTAGCCCCTGCAATACACCGCTGGCCTGATAGCTGCCGCTGGGGACCACAGGCAGCACCCGCGTTACCGAGCCGCCATAGATTTTCCCGGGCAAGCCGTTAAATACCACTTCGGCCTTGTCTCCCTGAGCTAAACGCAGGATCGAGTTTTGACGGAATACCGCCACCACCTGCCGTTTTTGTTGCGGAATAAAAGTCATCACCGGTTTGAACGGCAGACGCACTGCCGTCGTGCCAGGCCTGGCCAGCACTTGAGTGACGTAACCATCGCTTGGTGCTCGAATGATCGTTTGTTCCAAATTGTAGGTTGCCTCTGCAATCTGCGATTTCAGGCTGGCGATGCGAGCATCTTCACCGTTGTAGTGACCCGAAAGCTGTTCTCGCGCCTGCTGAAGCTGAGACTTGGCAACCTTTAGCGCTGCGGATTGCGCCTGGAACTGCTGCTGAGCATGGCTGATATCTTGTTCAGAAAAAGGATTAACTGCCATTGTCGCGCCTTTAGCATAGCGCTGATAATCCTTGCGGGTTCGTTCATACTCGGCATAAACCCGCTGCACATTGGCTGAAGACTCTTGCAACGCAGCCTGCCGTGTTCTGACATCCGCTTGCGTACTGGCAAGATCTGCCTGCAGTTTGTTCAGCCGGGCACGGTAACGGGTATCATCAAGGCGAAACAGCACATCCCCTTTATGCAGTAACATGTTGGTCTTATCCGTGACCTCGACAATCACTCCCGATACCTGGGGAACAATAGGCACTGAAATAGCGATTTTCTGTGCTCGATAGGTGTATGGATGGTTGTAATTCATACCCAGAATCAAAGCACCCACGATAAAAATACCGCCCAGTACCGCGGTCGGCACGGTCCATTTATTGATTGGGATACGGAACAGTTTGAATACGCCGTAGCTCAGCGCAACGTAGCTGAGAATAATTAAGAGATCCATACCCTTTCAACAACCTTTATCAGACGGCGAACTTTCATCTGCAACAGGCATCTGCATGCGCTGCAACTCGCTTTGTAACTGGTGAATTCGCGCTTGCAACACTTCAGGTTGCTCAGCCCTTGCGGCCATACCCCATCCCCGCTCTGGCCGATATAATGTTGCCCATATCCACAGCAGTGGCCAAATAGCATGTAGGGTAAACAGGCTGACCCAGCCCGCTACATGAATGGCATCTTGATGAGGGTGTTGCCGCTTCTTGGCCAGCAAATAAGGAATATCGTGGATAATAATCACACCATAAAATAAAATCAAAAACACGGCGATTAATACGCCTAACGCAAAATAATCTAGAAACATGCTACACCCTGGTTGATAACGCTGAATAACTCATCGGTATTTTATGCTGCCTTATACTCTTTGATATCTTTGGCAATGATATCGATGGCGTTTTTAACTTCTTTCACGGTTAATTTTGACTTTTCATTATTCAAATTATTTCCGGATGCTTTTCGCACCACTTTGATCACCGGCTGATTGGTCGAAGCATCGATAAACTCGCCTTCCATATAAACGGAACTCTCCATGGTGCGGTGACCCGTCACACTCTGTGTTGCAGCGACCAGAAGTGTGATTGGCAGTACCTCATACACCTGAAGCCCCTTCTTCTGCATATCGATAGCCGTTATAGCCCCGCGAAAAATAAGCGTATTTTCACGCGGCATATCCTCTAAGATAAAGTGAGATGCCATCGCCTGCCTAAACTGCTGGTTGGTATAGTTCAGGATATTATTCAGTGCACTCTGGCTTACCATTTCAGTGGGTTTCGGCCGAGGGAAGTAGATCATCGGCTGGTAAACCAAATATTTGTACTTAGCAAAGTCAACGTTAGTCTCTTTCCAATATAAGACGTCCTTGCCAGAGGCGGATGTACCTTTAGTAATATCATTGTAATCATTCAGGAATCTTGAGTATTTTTCCTTTTCAGTGACCGTGGATGAACAAGCTGCCAGAATTAACACCAAAGGCAAAATGGTCGCACGCGTTATTCTCATCATAATTCCCAATATTAATTTAATACATAGCAAATAATGGGTCAAAATAATACCCACTAGTGACTGATAAGTCATATGACAATACCGTCAAATGTGTATATCATTTTTGATATACAGAATCAGACTGGCGAGCAGAGTGAAACCAAAAGACTTCAAGATCGACGAACTCAGGATCGTCCGCTGCGTTGCCGAGACGGCCAGCATCAGCAAGGCCGCTCAACGGTTAGATATGCCGCAGTCAAATGTGTCGCGTACCCTGACAGCCCTTGAGCGACGACTTGGTCTGGAGATCTTTGTACGCTCTCCGCGCACGCTGTCTTTGACCGAGTTTGGCGAAGATTTTTTACGTCGGGCCACTCAACTATTAGATGAACATAGCAACCTGCTCGATATGTCGGGTACTTATAAACGCAGCTTGAACGGCACAGTGACACTTGGCGCACCAATCGGCATCCATTCGTTCCTGACCCGTTATCTGCTGCCCCCTTTGCTACGCGAATATCCCGAACTGATCGTCGATTTAGTGACCCGTAACCCAGATGAACGTGAGAAAAAGTACGGGGCCGTTTTCGACAGTGACTGCGATCTGCTGATCAGCTTCTTCCAACCGCAAAATGAAAGCCTGATCGCCAGGCCCTTAACCCGTTTCCGCGTCGGCTTGTTTGCATCGCCTGGCTATATCGCTAACGCGCCTCTTGTCGAACCAGCAGAGCTGAAAGAGCATCGCTGCATTACCTTGCGGGTGCTGGGTGGGAGCCACAATACCTGGAGCAGCTATAGTTCACAGGGCCAATTGATGCAGGTGGCGGTCACCGGTAGCAGCATATGCGACAATATTCTGCCAGCCATCGAGCTGGCAAAACAGGGGCTGGGCATTGTTTATGCCCCCTACTACTCCGTCGCTTCTGCGCTGGAATCAGGTTCACTGTTGCCTTGCATTGAGCGCGAGCGCTGTATCGATATGCAAGCCTTTCTGATTTATCGTCAGCGTGGGGTGCTGCCCCATAGGGTTCAGGTGATGATGGATAGCATTATGCATAATATGAAATTGCATGAGCAGCGTTTGATCTAGTGGGAGCGGCTACAGGCGTCAAAGCGATACTGGAAGTTCTGTTCCCAGCCTTATACCTAAAAACCGATTGAAGGTTTTCACTGGAGTCTCCGGTAAACCATCCCTCGTTTTCGACACTATCGCGAATGTCAAAAAACGGACATGCACCTTTCTCAACGACTACACTTGTAAAATTGGTTTGATGGCGAGTGATCTCTTGATGCTGCGTTGCTTACGAACAACGTTCTCCCTACGATCCCACTAACGGACTTTGTATGAAGATTGAAATTCTTAAGCAGGCGGTTATGGATTCACGAGACGGCATCACCATCTCTGACAATGTCATAGACGACAATCCGTTGATTTTTGTAAATCCGGCTTTTGAGAGAATGACCGGCTACTCCTTCGAAGAAATCACCAACATCAACTGTCGATACCTACAAAATAACGATCGGGAACAGCCAGAGCTGGAGATTGTGCGCAACGCCGTTAAAAAAGGTGAGTACTGCCTTGTAACCTTGCGAAACTACCGCAAGGATGGAACTATGTTTTGGAACGAGTTAAGCATATCGCCAATTCATGATGAGAGTGGGACTGTAACCAATTTTATCGGGATCCAAAAAGACGTAACACCAAGAATGATAATCCAGCAACAGCTTCGTGATGAGCATCGGTCCCTCGAGGAAATGAAAATACACTTCGAGCAACTCTCCATAAAGGATGGACTCACCGGGATTTATAATCGCCGTTTTTTTGATACGCAGTTCGACATTCAATGCAAAATTGCCATCCGTAATGGCGACTCATTGACGCTCGCCATGATCGATGTCGATCACTTCAAATCATTCAATGATATTTATGGACATCAGGCAGGCGATCAAGCGCTAATACGTGTCGCGGATTGCTTGAGTAAGTCCTTCAAGCGAGGGTCTGATTTTGTAGCCAGGTATGGCGGCGAAGAATTTGTCATTCTCTCCAATGGCATGACGAAAGACCAGGCAACGCTGTATGTGCAGACGCTATGCCAACTGGTGCGAGATTTGAGAATACCGCACTCCGCTTCCAGCACTGGATACTTGACTATAAGCATCGGTTTTTCAGTTCATACATTTGACCAACTGCCCTCGCCTAACGTACTACTGACACATGCCGATAAAGCTCTCTACGTAGCTAAAGCCCGAGGTAAAGATCAGTTTTTCAGTCTTTAGGTTCTGTACAAAAATCTGTGGGCATGGAGATGAACTGGAGATCCCCGGCATGTTGCCAACGCTACCGGGGGTTTTACACTCCCCGCAGCCATTGTGGAATGGGTGGACTCTTCTCCCGATGACAGCTGTATGATTTTGGGTGCCCGACTTCAGCCGGGCACGGGTTACTGATAGGTAAAATTGACCAGTACGCTACTGGCAACGGCACCGGCCTGCACGCCCCCTACGGGCGTAAAGAGGCGTGCGGCTAACGGAAAAGTGGCGTTGTGACTACTGTCGACAGCCACGGTAAAAGTGCTGGCGTTGGAGAGCACTACGCTGCGGTCACTATCCTTGGCCATCTGCACCGCAACATTTTGGGCAGAAGAGAGGGCTGGCTCAGTGTTGGCAAAAAGTGAAACGTCATCACTGTCCGGCACGCCGGTAAAAGTAACGGTGCTGCTGGAGGTACCCGGCGGGCAGTTGGACAGGTTAAGGCTAAAGCTTCTCCAGTCACCCGCGTCGCCAGGATGCTGGAGACTGGTTCGCCCGAGGGTGCCAAGCTCGACCGTCTGCCCACCGGCCAGACCCGGGCTGACGGTACAGGAGGCAGCAATGACTTTACCTGTCACATTAATTTGAACAGGGTCAGCATTTCCCGTTGAGCAAAATAATAATCCAGCAAGCATCAGCCATGTATTGCTCGTTTTTTTTAAAGTCACCATATGACGTTCCTTATTAACATTTTCATTTCTGAACAATAATGGTTATAAAAATCAAACCTCCTATTATTGATAGGTTAAGTTTAATGTCGCCGTAGTGTTGGCATCTCCGACGGTGGCAGTTGCTTTGGTTTGATAGTAACGAGCGGTAAATGCGCTGCTTGGAAACTCGCTGCCACCACTAGAGGTTTTGAGTACAATGTTTTGACCGAGTTTAAGTGGGGTATTGCCGTAGAGCAGCTGAATACCTACTCCGGAAGCAATCCCGGAGGAACCCGCGTTGGATAACGCCAGCACGCTGTTATCTGAGGTCTCTGCGTTTTGCATACCGCTAAGAGAGGCATTAATACGTGTGCCAGCATCACAGTTCAGGCCAATAGTAAACGCTTTGTCGCCCAAAGTGACCCCGGCCCCGGTAAACTTACTGACAATAATCGGTTCTAATGCAACATTGATGGAAGAGGTAGATATGGAGCAAGCAAGGACATTAATGACTACCGGAGTAAAAGCATAGGCGAAAAAAGAGCCTTTATCTAAACCAGTAACCGGAGTTTTTTGGTTCATAATAATTGAAGATAAATTTAATGTACCAGAAGTCATTGCACTCGTCTTTACTAAAGACCATGTATCAGTAAAAGTCGTCACCCCATTAAACCTCACCCCTCGCAGGTTTCTAACAGAGTCATTTATAGCAATACTCGTCATTATTTGAGGGGTGCCTGTATATGAATTTAAATTTGACCATGAAAAACCAACGCCATTCAACGCCGTTTTCCTGTGGTCTGCTACAGCACTGCTACCATAGTCGGTATTGGTTGCGCTGGTATATATATACCATGAGCCATCAAGTACAGTATCCGCACCTGTTGTATCACAGGTGATTTGGGTTGTCGTTTGCACAGTACCAAGAACAGTGCCTACCGTCGCATCCCGTTGGACATTGATAACCGAGGGGAAGCTAACAGTCGTAATTGGCGCAATACAGATCCCCCAGGACAATGTTGAAACCATTAACAAAGAGAGTACTGAGACAGTATATAATATGCATTTTTTTCTACTATTCATAAAATGTACGCTTCCTATCATTGACTAACTTTGGTTGTCGGCTCTACACCTAGAGGCACAGGCCGCTAATATTATTAATGCCGCCTGCATTTCCAGCCCCCGGAACAACATACTGGGTTGAACAATGTTCATTTGAATTAAGGCCCCACTTGACCAACAGTGTCCCGCTGTTACTTAATCCAGTCAGATAAACCTGCCCACCATCGCCAACAATAAAGCCTTGTGCTTCTTTTGCGCCCTGCACTGTCACCGTGGCACCAAAGGGAACGGCCTGCCCATTCTGTTTGGTCAGCACCATCAGCACGCGCTGACCAATACTGGTCTGATAACTGGCTTTGACAACCGCACCACGGGTAGGAATGACCGTTTGCGTAGTAAGATTGACCTCAGTGTCATCCCCAAAGGTTTCCGTATTGAGGGTTATGTCGTTTTTACGGTATGGGCTGATGTAAGGCACTACCGTATAGCCCCGATAATCCGTCTTCACTCCGGCCTGTCCCTGCACATTAACGCCGTTGGCGCCGGGAGCAGCTACGAGGGCGATAGTGTCGCCCAACGGTTGTGAAAGCGTGATACCGTCTTCATGTGCGACAACCCCACCTTGTAAGCCGTAGTTGAGGCGTTGGTGGTATTTGTCATAGGCATAACCACCGCTGACTTCTCCATAAGTGGCTCGCCAGTCGGCGTTGACACTACCGCTGTTGCCTTGCCCTTTAGTGCCGTACCCCTCCTGCACACTCCAACTCAGGTTGTTATCCGCCAGCGCGCTACCGCTTACGCTGACGCTATGAGTGGTGTTACCTTTCTTACTGGTATTCATCATGTAACTGGCATAGCTCGGGTGACCAAACAACACATTGATAGGAATACTCAAATTCAGTGAAACCAACTGATCATTGTTGTAGACGCGCCCGCTACCGCTATTGCCATACATAGAAGTCACAGTAGAGTTGCGGTTGTAGGTGTAACTAATGCCGTAGCTGATGCCGTTAAAGGCGTTGTTGTAACTCACGCCGTATGACTTCATGCGGCGATCGTTGTTCCAGTAATCCTCCTGCACTGCGGTGATCGCCAGGTTGCCAGCCCCCTCCCACAGCGACTGAGTCATAGTGAGTTCAGCGCGATTGCGGCGGCGCTCCTGGGTTGGATAACCGTTAGCCTCACGGTAGGTTTCCAGCACTTCCTGCATGCTCCAGTAGCCGTCAGTGGCATAACGGTAGCCAGCGACGGCGAAGTTGGTTCCCGTGGAGTTAAAGTTTTTGTTGTAGCGTACCCGCCAGGACTGACCCTTTTCACGGTTGCCCCCTTTCTGACGCGACCAAGCCTGGATGACGTCGGTAGAAATGGCACCGAAATCACCGAGGTTTTTGCCTATACCTAACGCGAGAGACTGATATTTACTGGCAGACTGGCTCCCGCCGTAACCGGTAAACCCGTTAGGCAAGCCGTAGATAAAGGTTCCCTGAGTCAGCGGGGTTTTCTCAACACTGTTGTCATAGTCCCGATAGACGCCGGAGGTAATGCTGTATTTGAGCTGACCTTCCCGTTGTAGTACGGGTAACGAAGCGAAAGGCACAACGAGCCGCTGCTCGCTACCGTCGGATTCCTTGATGGTGACATTGAGATCTCCGGCACTGCCGGTAGGATACATATCATTGATTTCAAAGCTGCCAGGCGAAACATAGCTCTGATAAATAACGTAGCCGTTCTGGCGGATAGTCACCTGGGCATTGGTGCGCGCAATCCCCCTGACGACTGGGGCGTAGCCGCGCAGGCTTTCTGGCAGCATATCGTCATCAGAGGCGATTTGTACTCCCCGGAAGGGGATACTATCGAACACATCAGCGGAGGTAGATCTGTCACCTAGCGTCAACTGGCTTTTGAGTGCTCGGATGTCGCGCTGAACATAGGTATAAACAGTATTCCATTTATCGGTCGTCTGTCCGTTGCTGCCTCCGGTGCTATTGCGTGTCCAGGTGGTGTAGTTGCGCAGGCGCCAAGCGCCAAGGTTCGCGCCAGGACGCAGGTTGGCAAATTGGCTGCTGCTGTTATCGCCGTTACCTTCTCTGGCATAGTTATTGGCCCCGCTGACGCTGTAATTGAGCAGCACAGCAGGAATACCTTCATCCCACTGTTTGGGGTCAACCCAGCCACGTGCGGCATTATTGACTGCGGATTGGGGAACGCTGAGCAATAGCTGTAACTTGGTAAAGCGAAAGTTGCTGTTTGCCTGGGGGATCGCGACCAAGTTGGCACATGCCGTTCCAGGGGGGCCAAGGTCGGGGAATTTTTGAGTCTGCACTCCCCATGTCGCCAGGTCATCAATGGAGAGACATGGCAGCAGGGTTGGCTTCCCAGTGACATCGGGCATCATGCGGAACTCGACGTTACGGGTCTCCTTTTTTTCATTATTCAGATAGATATCCACGCGATAGGTGCCGGGTAGCTGCCCACCTTGTTCCCCGAAGGTGGATAGATCAACCGAGGCCTGACCTGGAGTACCGAGCTCAAGCAATGCAGGGTTAAAATAATCGCGAGCCTGAACCTCCGTGACCAATAAAACTGGAAGGGCAAATTGAGAAGCAACAAAACATGCCAGTCTGCCTTTGCGAAACTGGGTGTGGCAATGAGAAGATATTTTCATCCTGTAAAGCTCCATACCATCGGAAAAGCGGATGTTAAGGGAACGATTTTCCGTGTTCCTTATGCTGCCAGTGAAACTCATCAGTGCCCTGCTGAATGTTCAGCACCGATGCCACCGTAGTCGGATATCAGCTTCCAGGTAACAGCACCAGATACGCCAGCCGGCGTGTAAAAAGAAGCGGAACTCATGGGGGCAACATAGGTGACCTCTTTCACCTCCCGCCCGCCAATCCTGACCTGATTGAAGTTCATGTAGAACGGTGTCGGGTTATTGACGGTGAGACGATGACCACTCTGAGACCAGGTGAGCTTTGAGGTAACATCTTCGGGTATCCCCTTGAGTGATTGCGGCCGGTAAATCAGCTTGATGCGGGTCTTGACGGCAATTTGCAGAGTATTGCGATTCTCTTTTTGGCTGCTTGCCGGGATAGCCTTGATGTTCAGCCAGAACATAGATTCACGGTCTTCCTGAAGGTTGCCTCCGGTACGTACTATGCGCAGCAAATTCTGCTGGTTCCCTTCCAGACGAAACAAAGGCGGAGTAATGATAAACGGGGGCTTCTCAGCGCCATCGTTAAGGGGCTCGACCCATGACTGAATAAGATAAGGCGAGGCATCGGAGTTGCTGACGTTTAGAGACGCCTCTTTTTTAGCCGCTTTATAAATAAGCCGGGTGCCTCCGATGGTGACACCACCAACTTCAGCAGCGTGCGCAGCGCCTCCCACCCAAATAAGACAGGAGATCACTAAGGAAATAAGCCAGGTATTCATAATAAAGAGATACTCCAAATAAAAGCGGGCCGACCAAAGCCGGCCCGCAAGTGTCACTCCCCGCCGGTAAAGGGCAGATGAGAAAAAGACAGATTAGTTATAAACAATAGTGAAATTGCTGGTTGAGTTAGCTGAACCCGATTCCACTAAATCTTCGGTTGCGTAATAACGTGCAACGAAGTCCAAATTGTTGGCGCCGCTCTGCAACGTATAGGCTGAAGAAGCCGTGTACAAAGGAACAACGACGTTATTGTTGTCAGTCAATTGGATACCTACGCCAGTGGCGACGCCGCTATCCGGTGTCAGAGCCAGGATTGAGTTGACGGTGCTATCAGCAAGGCCATCAAATTTAACCACAGCGGAGTTAACGTTCGACGGGCAATTGGTCAGTGCAATAGTAAACTTCGTTGGCGCGGCTGTAGAACCCGCACCAGTGAAGGCTGTTCTAGAGACAGTACCCAGAGTGACGATGAGCGGGTTAGTCATATTGTTAACGATGGTACATGCATCGTCGGTGATAGAGCCGACGAAATCGATTTTGCCGTCATCGGCGAAAGCGGTGACAGAAGAAGAAAGTAGTGCTACAGCGATCAGAGTCTTTTTCATAATATTTTTATTCCTTAAAAAACGCGTTAGTTAACGCCATCATCTCCCATAGGAAACAATGCGTTAGAGAAGTAGTAAATTTTATTTACACACTAATGATACAAGTTTTAATTTTTCCTATCTCATTCCCCCTTACTCTATTTTCAACAATCCATAACGTATTTGCTTCCGGGTTTTATTTTTGAATAGATGTTTTTAATCTCAAATATAGAAATTACATTCTTATTGTTTTTTACAATACCAAGCCATTAGCGAATCCGTTGTTTACACAACGCTCGACACTCATTAGAGTTATAAAGTGATATCCATGTCATAGACGCAGCATTGATACGCCCAATGATGACAGGGCCAGTTACTTATAAAACAATGCAACAATAGAATATTCTTTTACCGAGTACCCCTTTCCTTTAATTGAGACAATAAAATCACCTGGAAGCTCAATGGCTTTCAACTTTAGCTTCAGCTCTTTCATTACCTGCCATAACCTTTGATTGGAAGAAAAATCCTCTTGTTCATCCCATAAATGTCTTAGAATATCTTCCTTTGAGGATATTTCATTCCTGCAGGCATTTTCCAACAGGTAAATGAGTAACTGGAGCATGGTTTTATTTAGCATCACATAAGCAAACAAAGCAGATTTTTCCGTAGGAGAATAGAAGCGTGATAATCTCCGATTAGCAATATCCAACTGGACATTACCGTTAATGATGAAGCCATAAAGTTTTTCTTCCCTGCTATCAGTCATCATTTTACCCCTCTCAGTTCTACTCTTATTTATTCTTAGAGCCAGCAAGGATTAATCTGATTTCTGGGCGCATTATAAGAGAAGTCCTAAAGTTATCCATAAGCTAAAAATCCCCTATAATTGCTTTCATCAGCATACCCCACCGAACCCAAACCAGTTAAGAAACCCATTACTTATTAAAACAACGCTATTTTCTGCTAAAAAAACACCCAAAAATAGCCTATAGACTTAATCTTATGGTGGTTATTTTTATATAGCCAAAAAAACTATTTTATTTTAAATAGCGACATTTAAGACTGAAACACACATAACCACATAATTTGTAAGCCATTTAAAATCACCCATTTTTAGTTATGCTGCTAAAGTGCGTGCTCTTAGCCACGTAAATTTACGATAGCGCTAAGCCTCATTTTATTACACTCAAGTCGTTGTATCTGATGCGTCATCACCAAATCTGAAATAATTTCATTGAGAGATTATAAAAAACCAACTTAACTAATTTTCCTTATCTTTATCTGACTTATCAAATTGATATCTATACAATATTTATTTAACACACCTCATTGATATGGCACCGCAGATACGAGGCAGCGGTAGATGTCAGCCATAACTCACGGTGATGAGTAACACTGAGGAATTATTAAGATTCCTTGTCGTATTCCTGAATGGATATGCTAAAGAAGAAATAGTATTACCGATAGAACGGTGCTAATAAACCAAAGTGAGTGATATAGCAAATGCACCGATAGACGCTAGTTATCTATAACCATGTCTACTTTTGTTGCTACCGTTATGTTGCCACTGAAACTTTTCCAAGCTAAATTATTCGAGACAATCCTTACCGGCCTAACACCCACTGTGCATTAATTTATTTAATGAACGTTTCATTGAGATTATTCCCGTCATGATTATATCGATCTTTTCTAAAGGGTAGTTTTTCAATTAAATATTCATTAAATTCATATAATTAACCATGAACAACTACCAGATATCGCGGTGCTCTCAGAAAAACACGTGGAGGGTTATGCCGCTGCCTGATGCTGTTTAGCAAGTTGCTGGAAAGATATCGACCTTGAGATAATTTCGATTGGGAACAGATGAACGACTGAATGTGGGTTGATCCGGGTAGAATCAGGTAGAGTTTAGACGCACAGATATCAGCTAATTCACTGAATTTTAGGCATAAAAAAAGACGTCGATTGACGTCTGTTTACTTCGAAATGGTACGCCCTACAGGGCTCGAACCTGTGACCTACGGCTTAGAAGGCCGTTGCTCTATCCAACTGAGCTAAGGGCGCATTGAAATGCGGATGCGGCAACCGAGGTTGCGGAGTTGGATTATACGGTCAGAGGTTATCGAGTCAATGCCTTTTGACGATGTGACGGCGGCAGCGGTGTTTTATGGCGATTTTTCGCACACAAAAGCTATGATAAGTGACCCTAACGCGATGATCTGGCTACGCTAATCCCCTGCCACAATACCGTCTCATCAACCCCTTGTGGTTCAACCGTGGGTGCCAATGGGCGTGGGTTTGCCCTCTGCCCTGCTTTTTGCGACATACAGGCACGTGCCGATCGCACCACGGCGTTGATATCCCCCCAATCGGCCTGCGGGGCATTTAGAACACTACAGGTCTGCGCCAGCATTGCCCTAGGCAACTCACTGGCTACCAAGGTATTCATCGATGCCTGACAAAGTGGCGTAGCAAGCAGCAATACCAGCACTAAAGGAACGCTACGCATCATTGGTGGCCCCTTTTGTACCACTGCGCCATACGTTGGCTCCAGGAAGGACGGCCCTCCTTCGGCTTACAAAGCCGATGTAACGCCTGCAACAACGCCACCTGCGCCGGATGCAGGGAGGAATCAAACACCGTTTCACCAATATGCCGCTGCTCATCTGGTGGATTTCCACCAGGATGATGCAATGGATAGAGCCGAGTAATCGTCTTCATGATCCTGCCTCCATAGACCCCAAACGCCAGGGGCAATGGGTAAAGCCTAAAAGACTGGAGGTAAAAAAAGCGTAGAGGATCATTCCGTTGGTGTAAAAAATGTCTAAACCGCTACGCAATCGTGTGCTTATTCTCTGCATTAACCCGATCGAAAGCCTGACAGCGCGCCTCTCTTCTGCCAAAATAGCGCCATCCCCCGCTTTTCTTAAATGATGGATTTCCTCACTGATGGCAGCAAAGATTATTGATGGCAAAACGATTGCGCAGCAGGTTAGAAACGAAGTGGCTGAGCAAGTGAAACAACGTCTGGCAGCTGGCAAGCGTGCGCCGGGCCTGGCGGTGGTACTGGTTGGTGAGAATCCGGCTTCGCAGATTTATGTCGCCAGCAAGCGCAAGGCCTGTGAGGAAGTGGGCTTTATCTCCCGCTCTTACGATCTGCCCGCCTCCACCACCGAGCCTGAACTGCTGGCGCTGATCGACAAATTAAACGCCGATAAAGAAATTGACGGCATTCTGGTGCAGCTCCCTTTGCCTGCAGGCATTGATAACGTGAAGGTGCTGGAGCGCATCAGCCCGGATAAAGACGTGGACGGTTTCCACCCTTACAACGTCGGCCGCCTGTGCCAGCGCGCGCCTAAACTGCGCCCTTGTACCCCACGCGGCATTGTCACCCTGCTGGAACGCTACAACATTGATACCTATGGCCTGAATGCCGTAGTAGTGGGTGCCTCCAACATCGTTGGCCGCCCGATGAGTATGGAACTGCTGCTGGCTGGCTGTACCACCACCGTCACGCACCGCTTTACCAAAAACCTGCGCCATCACGTCGAAAATGCCGATCTGCTGATCGTGGCCGTGGGTAAACCTGGGTTTATCCCAGGAGATTGGATCAAACCGGGTGCGATCGTGATCGATGTCGGCATCAACCGCTTGGAAAGTGGTAAAGTAGTCGGCGACGTAGACTTCGAAGCCGCAAGCGAACGTGCGGCCTTCATTACTCCGGTTCCAGGTGGCGTCGGCCCCATGACCGTTGCTACACTGATCCAAAATACCTTGCAAGCTTGCGAGGAATTTCACGACGTTCAACCTAACTAAGTTAAGGCAGTATGGAAATTTTCAATCTGGAAGGTCACCCTCATGTCGAACTGTGCGATCTGCTGAAGTTCCAGGGCTGGTGTGACAGCGGCGGTGCCGCGAAAGAAGTGATCGCCGAAGGGCAGGTCAAAGTAAACGGTCAGGTCGAAACGCGTAAGCGCTGCAAGATCGTTGATGGCCAGAAGGTCAGCTACAAAGGCATGAGCGTCACGGTTAAAGCCTGATTGTTCAACCGCCAAGAAAAAAATGCCGGGTCGGCTAAGCTACCCGGCATTTTTGATCCACTCAAACCCGCTAATGCTCCAATGCGACGAAGCACACGTGTTGCATAGCGCGCAACGAGCCATACAGTTCGTCCAGGGTCGTCCTTTTCCTTACCGTTAGCTTAAAGTTAACTTCAATCTTGTGCTTTTTGACGTCACGTATCGTCATTGCATCAATCAGGTTTCTCTGCTGATTAAGCTGGGCCATCAAGCTGGCTAGCCCCGCCTGCTCATCGAGTATCAGCCGTACTTTCACCTTCCCCAGATATTGATTCCTCGATTGCAGCAGGAAAATATAGGGGCTGATCTTTATCGCCAGTAAAAACAGTGCGGTAGCCAAGAGTGCGTGCAAATAAAAACTGGCTCCACAGGCAATCCCCACTCCCGCCGATGCCCAAACGATCGCGGCGGTCGTCAGACCGGAGATGGCGTCATCACGCCGGTGCAAGATCACCCCAGCGCCCAGGAAGCCCACCCCACTGATAATCTGTGCGGCCAACCGCATGGGATCGCTGCGGATGTTGACGGATATCTCGGCGTAATACTCCGCAGACTGAATCGACACCACCGTTAATACGCAGCTGGCGACGGCAATAATCACACAGGTTTTAAACCCAACGGGCTTACCCTTGGATTCACGTTCCAGGCCAATCACTCCCCCCAGAACAAACGCCGCGACTATCTTGCCTACCGTCGCCAGATGGAGCGGCCCCAACCCGCCCAGCACCGATAACCAGCTGTCCATGTTGCTTCCTATTGCTTCGCGGGTTTCATTGCCGCCGGTGTTTTCTGTTTAGAAAGATCGTCCTTGAAGAAAATAAAGAAGAAGACCGAGACAACGGCGGCGATAATCGCCGAGAACAGCCAGAAGCTTTCCCACTGCGGTAACGCCTGCGGCCCCTGCTCTGTCACGGTGTTGTTGAAGATCTGGCCGCAAATGGTGGAAGCAAACAACAAGCCAAAACCATTGGAGACGATAAAGCGCAGACTCTGTGCCTGGGCTTTGATTTCGGGCCGTGCTTTACGGTCGACATAGATGTCCCCTACCGTAAAGAAGAAGTCCCAGCAGAAGCCTTGCAGCATCAGGCCAATCAGGACAAACGTCATGTTGGCGTCAAGTGCTGCCTGGGAGAACAGCACCGAGCGGATGATCCAGCACACCGCGCCCATCATCAACGTCACCTTGAAGCCCGCTTTCAGTAGGAAGAATGAAAGCAGGAACATAAACACCACTTCACAGGCGATCCCGACCTGCATCATAGAGGCGGCATTATCAAACCCGAGCGCTTTCAGGAATACAGGTATATAGGCTGAATAGGCGGTTTTGGGGATCATCAACACAAAGATGCTCAGCATCAGAATGGAGAAGTTACGATCTTTAAATAACGACAGTGCATCCAGGCACAGCAGATCGCGCAGGGTGAAGGTGCTGCCCTTGGCCTTCGGCGGTGTATCCGGCAAGGTAAAGCAGTACAGCCCCAACCCTACCCCAGCGGCCGAAGCAATGTACCAGGTCATGGTATCGCCGGAATATCCCATCTGCCCGATGATGAAACCTATCGCCATAAAGCCGAAGGTGCCAAACACGCGGATCACCGGGAAATACTTCACGCCGTTGATATGGCTAAAGCTGATGCTGTTGGCCAGCGCGGTAGTCGGATAGAACAGCAACCCGACCAGGAAGATCATCACCAGCGTCATGGTGGTGTCCTGCGCCTCGATAAACTGCGGTACACACAGGATCACCCCGGCGTTGATCAGGTGCAGGATCGCCATGACTTTCTGCGAAGCAAAGAAGCGGTCTGCAACCATGCCGATAAACAGCGGCGAGAGTATCGTTGCCAATCCCAGCAACGCATATGATGAACCGATAATGGCGGCCATGCCGTAGGTGCTCAGCACCAGGCCCATCGTCATATTCCAGGCACCCTGCATGAAATACTGCACAAACATCATGATCAGCAGGCGAGGAGTCTTGTTAAAGTCCATGAGATCTCCCCCTATGCCACGTTAACGGTCAGGCCGTCATACGCAACGGTGATGTTTTTATCGCGGCAGGCCGCCACCAGTTCCTCATGCAGCAACTTGCCGCTGTGAGAAATATGCGACACCACGATCTGGCTGCCGGAATGCAGGCACTCCATCGCACGCAGCTTCTCTTGGGCGGCAAACACGGTTTCCAGGCTCATATGGTTGTCGGTGCGATCGTCGCCGTTGAAACCGTAAGTGCATTCCAGCACCACCAAATCCAAGGCTTTGCCCTGTAGCCACTGCCAAGTGAGTTCAGGGAACCAGCCGGAGTCATGGCCATAGAAAATCGTCTGGCCATCTTTTTCGATCACATACACGTAGCAGAGCTCCCACTTGGCGTGGTTGGCCAGCAGCGGTGTGATCTTGTAGCCATGGCTTTCTACGGTGACAAAAGGCACCAGGCAGTGGAAACCAAAACGCTGTTTGCTGTAACCCGGTAATACCGCAGCGCAGCCGTTGATCGCCCGGTCGTTACCAAAAATCTCCAATGGATGGTCGATATCGAAGCCGTAGCCCTCCATGCGGCTAAACAGCTCACCGACGTTGAAATGGTCTGGATGGGTGTGGGTAAACAGCAGGTCGGTGAAGCCACTCGCGTCCAGCCCATCACGCAACAGCTGTTGGCTGAACTCCGGGGCAACATCGATCAACATCACATCATCAATAATCGCCGAAGAGTGGGTACGCAGATCTTTCCCCTTGAGAAAACGGGCCTGTTGGCAATGTTCACAGCGGCAAAACGGATTGGGGATCCCTTCAGAGGCAGCCGATCCCAGGAAATGTATTTTCATTTTTTTATCCTTTTTATTCAGTACATTACTGACCTGTTGCTCCTATCGCCTTCGTTAAGGTGAACCATGAAGGTGATTTTGGAACGTGTCAATCATAATCCTGAGGCCAAAAAAAGGTTAACACTGCAATGCATATTGGTGATCGGCTTCAAAAATTTAATTTAATATTTAGCAAAATCAATTCACTAAAAATAACCACTGGTCATTATTTCGTTTTTCATCAATTTTGTGAAATCGGTTTAATTAAGTACAAATAACCGTCATTTAATTATGGAACGATCCAAATTTTATGCTTGGATAGAAATCGAGATAGCGGAGCGCTCATGCCGGTGTTAGCATCAAAACAGGCGGCTCAAAGCGGTGGGAAAATGGCAACTATCAAGGATATAGCGAAGCTGGCGGGGGTATCTCACGGCACCGCTTCCAACGTGCTCAACGGGCGCGGCAATGTCAGCGTTGAAAAGATTGAGGCGGTCAAACAGGCCGCCCAGCAAATGGGTTATCAGATCAATGCCCAGGCGCAGTCGCTACGCGCCAGCAAAAGCAGTGGCGTTGCGCTGATCCTGCCCGATATCAACAGCGAGCAGTATCACCAGCTCTACCGCGGGCTTCAGCAATCGTTACGATCTTCTTTCCCGGGCGATCTGGATCTGTACGTCACTAACGATCTGCCCTCTGCCGAAAGAGATATCTTGCAGACGCTGGCCGCAAAATCCTACCAAACCATCGTTACGGTCTCCTGCCTTGCAGACAGCGAAAGCTATTACCAAACGCTACGGCTGCCAGCGGAGCAGATCCTGTTTGTCTATCGCCATCCAGCGCAGGCCAAGGCCACATTCAACTTGAACTTTTGCCAGGCGGGCCAAGCCATTGCCAGCGAGATCGCCCGCGAACAACCCACGCACGTTGGCGTGCTTTGTGAGCCATTCGCTTATACCAACGGCCAGTGTTTTGTCGAGGCATTGAAAGCTACGTTGGCGCAGTTAAGCCCATCGACCCAGTTAACGATCGTTCCGTCACCGGCCAGTGAATGTCACACCGCCGCTTTTGCTTTTTTTGCCGGCCAGCCGCCACAGGTACTGATTGCTCAAGACAGTGAAAAAGCCCGTTGCCTGACGCAGGCGGCCTACCTTGGTAGCGCTGCCCCCTGCCCGCCGATCTGGCAACTCAGCGATAACGAACCTGCCGTGGTAGCCAATCAGTACCACTATCAGATGGATTACGCCCGGCTGGGCCTGGAAATCGCCCGGTATATCTGCGGATTGGTAACACTGGCCGATGAGCAGATACTGGATAGCCGCGGCTTTGCTCTCGACGTTCAACCCATGCCCGCCGTTTCTGAGCAGGGTGAAACGCTGAACATGCTGATCCTGCCTAGCCCATCCACCGATGCGCTGAAGAAGCTGTTGCCGCATTTCTATCGCCAGACCGGCATCAAGGTTAATCTCGCGGTTTATCCTTATGATGAAGTGTTTGAGATCCTCTCGAATCTGCATCTGCATCCTTATTACGATTTGCTGCGTATCGATATGGCCTGCCTCCCCTGGTTTGCGGCAAAGGCCCTCACGCCGTTGGCAGAGATCGCGCCAGATCTACCGGAACTGCTGGAAAACTTCTCGGCAGAGGTTGGCCATCATTTCAGCCAGATTGACGGCAAAGCCTATGCGTTACCGTTTGATGCCAGCACCCAGTTGCTGTTCTATCGCCGCGATCTGTTCGAAGACCCCACGGTCAAACGCATGTTCTATGAGAAATCGGGCAAAGAGCTGAAGATCCCGACCAGCTTCTCCGAGTTTGATGACATTACGGCCTTTTTCACGGCGACTCATCAACCCGGTAACCCGCAGCGTCCGATAGGTTCATCGACGACTCTCGGGAGTTCCGGGTTAATTGCTACCGAGTATCTGCTGCGCTATTACGCGTTAGGTGGGCGGCTAGTGCACCAAGACAAATCGGTGCAACTGGAGGCAGAATTCGCCATCGAAGCGTTGCGGCAATATCAGCAACAGCTTACCGTCACCACCAATCTGAACAGTGAATGGTGGAATGCTGCGGTGGCCCAGTTTGAGCAGGGCCAACTGGCGATGCTGATCATGTATATGAACCTGTTCAACGACGTCGCCCATAGCCCTCTATCACCGGCAATTGGTTACGCGCCGGTTCCGGGCAACCTCCCGCAGATGGGCGGTGGCTCGTTAGGCATGTCTCGTTTCAGTGATAAGAAAGTGCAGGTAGAACAGTTCTTCCGTTGGCTTTATTCGGCTGAAATTACCGAGCATCTGGTGCTTTTGGGCGGTAACAGCGCCCACCGCAGCATCTATCAGAACCAGCGTATTCTACATCTTTATCCGTGGTTCAATTTGCTACGGGATGACCCGAGTACCGGCATCCGTGAATCCAGGGGTTTACAGGGCGAGCTGTTCAACCTACGCCATGCGGAGATCATTATCGGCCAGGGCGTGACCAACGTCGTGAACAAGATAATGGATCCGCAGCAAGCCATTGATTACATCAACCAGCGTCTGCTCAGCGAAGCCCATGCTTAGGGCATAAAAAAACCGGGTGACAAACGCCACCCGGTCTCATTGGCTTAATAAGTTATTAGTTTACTTACGGCGCCAGCTAGTCCCCTGCGGGCCATCTTCCAGCACGATATTCATCTCGTTCAACCGATCGCGAGCGGCATCTGCCAGCGCCCAATCTTTGGCGGCACGTGCGTCGTTACGCTGTTTGATCAACGCTTCAATCTCTGCCACTTCCGAGTCGTCTGCCTGCGCACCACCTTGCAGGAACTGTTCTGGCTCCTGTTGCAGCAGGCCCAGTACCTTGGCCAGTTTACGCAGCTCTGCCGCCAACCCATTCGCCGCCGCCATGTCTTCGCTCTTCAGACGGTTGACTTCACGCGCCAAGTCGAACAACGCGGAATAGGCTTCTGGGGTGTTAAAGTCGTCGTCCATGGCTTCACGGAAGCGAGCTTCAAACACTTCACCACCAGCCGGTTGAGCATTGGCATCGGTGCCACGCAGTGCAGTGTACAAACGTTCCAGCGAGGCACGCGCCTGCTTGAGGTTGTCTTCGCTGTAGTTCAGTTGGCTGCGGTAGTGGCCAGACATCAGGAAGTAACGCACGGTTTCGGCGTCGTAGTAGCCCAGCACGTCGCGGATAGTAAAGAAGTTGTTCAATGACTTGGACATCTTCTCTCTGTCGATCATCACCATCCCGGAGTGCATCCAGTAATTGACGTACGGGCCATCATGCGCGCAGCTGGATTGGGCAATCTCGTTCTCGTGGTGCGGGAACATCAGATCGGAGCCACCGCCGTGAATGTCAAAATGGGTGCCAAGTTGTTTGCAGTTCATGGCCGAGCATTCGATATGCCAGCCTGGACGGCCTGGGCCCCAAGGCGATTCCCAGCTTGGTTCGCCCGGCTTGGACATCTTCCACAGCACGAAGTCCATCGGGTTGCGTTTCACGTCGTCGATTTCTACGCGCGCACCGGCTTGCAGCTGTTCCAGATCCTGGCGTGACAGCAGGCCGTATTGCGGATCGCTATCGATGGAGAACATCACGTCACCGTTGCTGGCCACATAGGCATGATCGCGCGCCAACAGGCGTTGGGTGATCTCGATGATTTCTTCGATATGGTGGGTAGCACGCGGCTCCTGATCCGGGCGTTCGATCAGCAGCGAATCAAAATCGGCGTGCATCTCTGCCAGCATACGCGTGGTCAGTTGATCGCAGGTTTCGCCGTTTTCTGCCGCGCGGCGGATGATTTTATCGTCCACGTCGGTCACGTTACGCACGTAGTTCAGCGAATAGCCGAGGTAACGCAGGTAGCGCGCTACCACGTCGAAAGCAACAAAGGTACGCCCGTGGCCGATATGACACAGGTCATAAATGGTTACCCCGCACACGTACATACCGACTTTACCGGCATGAATGGGCTTAAATTCCTCTTTTTGACGACTCAGGGTATTAAATATCTTTAGCATCAGGGCTGTCCGTGGTGTGCGTGATAACAAACATATCCGCATATTGAAACCCGAAGGCTGCTCTATTGCAAGGTCAAGCCCAAGGATTGCTGAATTGATCGGCAGAAAATTGCGTGAGATCGGAATTAACCTGATCCAGACTAAGATTACAACACATGTATTTCTGCCGCGGAACTGCCACCCTAGCCACTGCTGACTGATTAATTGAGATATGTTATAAAGTCGGTCTGATTGCTCACACGCCTTCCTATGTGACAGCTCATTTCATCTTGCTAGGACTAAAACTATGGTTACTTTCCACACCAATCACGGCGATATCGTTATCAAGACCTTTGCTGACAAGGCACCGGTTACCGTTGAAAACTTCCTGAACTACTGCCGTGAAGGCTTCTACAACAACACCATCTTCCACCGTGTTATCAACGGCTTTATGGTTCAGGGCGGTGGTTTTGAACCTGGTATGCATCAGAAAGACACCAAAGCAACCATCAAGAACGAAGCTAACAACGGCCTGAAAAACACCCGTGGCACCCTGGCAATGGCTCGTACCAACGATCCACACTCTGCCACCGCCCAGTTCTTCATCAATGTGGTTGATAACGACTTCCTGAACTTCCGTGCTGAAAACTCCCAGGGTTGGGGTTACTGCGTATTTGCCGAAGTAGCAGAAGGCATGGACGTGGTCGAAAAGATCAAAGCGGTAAAAACTGGCCGCAGCGGCATGCACCAGGATGTACCGGTTGAAGATGTAGTGATCACCAGCGTTACCGTCAGCGAGTAATCGCGGCTGCATGAGCACGCTGTTCATCGCAGACCTGCATCTATGCGCACAGGAACCGGCAATTACTGCCGGTTTTCTGCGTTTTTTGCAGCGAGAAGCCGTTCACGCCGATGCGTTATATATCCTGGGCGATCTGTTTGAAGCCTGGATTGGTGATGACGACCCCGAGCCGTTGCATCGTGAAATTGCCACCGCACTAAAGGCATTGCACCAGGCCGGAGTGCCCTGCTACTTCATCCACGGCAACCGCGATTTCCTGTTGGGTAAGCGCTTTGCCAAGCAGAGCGGTATGATCCTGCTACCTGAAGAGCAGGTCGTCGAGCTGTATGGCCGTAAGATCCTGATCCTGCACGGTGATACCCTGTGTACCGACGATCAGGCCTATCAAGAATTCCGCAAGAAAGTTCATAACACCTGGATCCAACGTGCTTTTCTGGCGCTCCCCCTGCGCTGGCGCTTGAAGATCGCCGCTAAAATGCGTGCGCGCAGCCAACAAAGCAACCAATACAAATCCACCGCGATTATGGACGTCAACCCGCAGGCCGTTGAGCAGGCCATGTTGCGTCACAACGTCCACTGGATGATCCACGGCCACACCCATCGCCCGGCAATCCATCCGCTGGCATTACCAAACGGTGAAGCCCATCGCGCGGTGTTAGGAGCCTGGCATACACAAGGCTCAATGATTAAAGTCACGGCAGATGCCGTCGAACTGATCGAGTTCCCCTTCTAGACCGTTTTCCTGCTTTTGATGGCAAAAACCGTCGACGCAACCGTTTTCCTCGCCCTGTACCCATGATATGCTCTACGCCCTCATACGGCCTGCCAGCCGACGTTTGTCCACATCACAGGAGCCATGCACTCATGGGAGCCACCGCTACTTCAGCCGCCAACGCTGGGGTTAAAATCGCAATCGTAATGGGTTCAAAAAGTGACTGGGCCACTATGCAGTCCGCGGCCGAAGTTCTGACCACGCTGGATGTCCCGTTCCATGTCGAAGTTGTCTCCGCCCACCGTACGCCGGATAAACTGTTCAGCTTTGCCGAACATGCCAAGGCCATGGGTTTTGACGTGATCATCGCCGGTGCCGGGGGTGCTGCGCATCTGCCAGGCATGTTGGCGGCTAAAACGCTGGTTCCGGTGCTGGGTGTGCCGGTACAAAGCGCTGCATTGAGCGGTGTCGATAGTCTGTATTCCATCGTGCAGATGCCACGCGGCATTCCAGTTGGTACTCTCGCCATCGGTAAAGCCGGGGCGGCCAACGCCGGGTTGCTGGCAGCACAAATTCTGGCGTTGCACGATGCCGGGCTGGCACAGCGATTGGCGCAATGGCGTCAGGCCCAGACCGACGAGGTGCTTAACCACCCGGACCCACGGGAGGACGCATGAAGCCAGTTTGCGTACTGGGTAACGGCCAGTTAGGACGTATGCTGCGTCAGGCCGGTGAGCCGTTGGGGATTGCAGTTTATCCTGTCGGTCTGGATGCCGAGCCGGAAGCGGTGCCCTATCAAAATGCGGTGATCACCGCAGAGATCGAACGTTGGCCAGAAACTGCCCTGACCCGTGAGTTGGCAACTCACAATAACTTCGTCAACCGCGATATCTTCCCGCGTTTGGCCGATCGCCTGACACAGAAGCAACTGCTCGATCAGCTTCATCTTGCTACCGCCCCTTGGCAATTGCTGGCAAACGCTAGCGAATGGCCACAGGTGTTTGCCACCTTGGGTGAGTTGGCAATCGTTAAACGCCGCGTGGGTGGTTATGACGGCCGTGGGCAGTGGCGTTTGCGCCCTGGTCAAGAAGCGGAGCTACCGGCGGATAACTATGGTGAATGCATCGTCGAGCAGGGGATTAATTTCTCTGGCGAAGTGTCGTTGGTGGGTGCCCGTGGTCACGATGGCCAGTCGGTATTCTATCCGTTGACCCACAACCTGCACGAAGAAGGCATTCTGCGTACCAGCGTGGCCCTGCCACAGCCCAACCCGGCGTTGCAACAGCAGGCCGAGCAGATGTTGGCTGCGATCCTCGATGAGTTGAACTACGTGGGCGTCATGGCGATGGAGTGCTTTATCGTCGGCGACAGCCTATTGATCAACGAGCTGGCTCCGCGTGTCCACAACAGCGGCCACTGGACGCAGAACGGCGCTTCCATCAGCCAGTTTGAGCTGCATTTGCGGGCTATCCTGGGGCTGCCGCTGCCTAAGCCGGTGGTGAATACGCCTTCGGTGATGGTCAACCTGATTGGCACGGCGGTTAATCAGCAATGGCTGGCCCTGCCGCTGGTGCATTTGCACTGGTATGAGAAAGAGGTGCGTGAGGGGCGTAAGGTGGGTCACCTGAATCTCAACGATCCCGATGCAGCCTCTTTGCAACAGGCGTTGCAGGCGTTAGCGCCACTGCTACCTGCCGAGTACCAAAGTGGTTTGGCCTGGGCTCAGCAAAAGCTGGGTGATCTTGTAGGGTGATAGGCCTTTAATCTCGGAGTATTCCCCTCACCCTAACCCTCTCCCACAGGGAGAGGGGACCGATCGAGTTAGGCCGAAAGGATAGTTATTCTTCATCAGCACTGGCTGATTGACCCTGCTCATCCTGGTTAAAGTGACGATCGCGTTGCTTGATCAGCTCTTTACTTCCAAAAGTGCAGGGGCTATCAGCTCCCTCTCCCTGTGGGAGAGGGTTGGGGTGAGGGGTCAACCTTCGTAGCTGCGGAACAATGCCCGGCCGCGCAGCAGGCGTACACCAAGCCAGCCGCCACACAGCGAGAGCAGCAAGGCACTCAGCAGCGGTAACGCCCACCACAGCACTGGCGTAGGTGCCCACGGGAAGTCGAACACCTTGGTTTGCAACAGCCACAGCGCCGCTTCCGCCCCCACCGCCGCCGCGATCCCAGCCACCAGCCCCAGCAACGCAAACTCGCACCACAGCGTACCGCGCAGCAGGCGTTTGCCAGCACCTAGCGTGCGGTAGACCACCAGTTCCTGCCTACGCTGCCGCATCCCTACCTGTACCTGTGCCAGCAACAGCAGACCGCCGCAGATCACCACCAGCACCACCATCACCTCCAACGCCCTGCTCACCTGCTGCAACACGCCGCCGACCTGCTTGAGGATCGAACCGATATCCAGCAGGCTCAGGGTTGGGAACTGGCGGTTGAGCTGCGTCAGCACCTTGCCGTCGCCGTCATAGCGGAAGCTGGTCAGCCAGGTTTGTGGCTGGCCGTCCAATGCTCCCGGCGGGAAGATAAAGTAGAAGTTCGGCTTCAGGCTCTCCCAATCTACCTGCCGCAGGCTGGTAACTTTGGCGCTGAACGATTGAGTATCGCCGCTGAACGTCAAGGTATCGCCCAGTTGGATCTTGAGCCTGCCGGCGATCCCTTCATCCATCGAGACCTCACCGGTTTTCGGCGGCCAGGTGCCTGCCGTCAGTGGGTTATGATCCGGCAGATCGCTTTGCCAGGTCAGATTCAGTTCACGGTTCACCGCCTCACCACCGGGATCGTCTTCATGCACCCGCTCCGTTGCCACCTGCTGGTTAATTTCAGACAGGCGCACACGTACGATGGGATAGAAGGTTTCCTCATGCAACTGATGCTGTTGCAAGAAGGCTTTCACCTGGGGAACCTGTGCCGTGGTCATATTCAGCAGGAAATAGTTCGGGCTGTCCGGCGGTAACTGCTGTTGCCAACGATCGAGCAGATCGCCACGCAATACCAGCAGCAGAGCCAGCAACATAAACGACAGTGAGAACGCAGCTAACTGGCTGATCGTCACCCAAGGCTGATGCAACAGGCGATTCACCGCCAACCGCAACGCCAGATTTTTCAGCGTGATGCGCCGCAGCAGCAACAGGCTGCCCCAGCCTATTCCCCCCAGCAGCAAGGCCAGCACCACCATACCGGCCAGAATGGCCCACAGTAGCGTACTTGCCCCCATCAATACCGTCAGCAGCCCGACCACAATCACCGCAGTGGCTGGCAGGAAGTAACGCAGCGGCCAGACGTTGGCTACCACATCCCGGCGCAGTACGCGCAGCGGCTGAGTCGCCAGCAGTTGCCGATACGGACGCAGCCCGACCAGCAGCGAAATCATGACCAGAGCCCCCATCGCCCACAGCCACGGCCAGCCCCCAGAGGCGGGGAGTTCCCCCGGCAACACCGGTGCCAGCAAGCGGATCAGCACAGCTTCAAACCCAAGACCAATCACGCTGCCGCAGGTTCCCGCCAGCAGTAACACCGCCAGCCACTGGCCAATAATCAGCTTGCTGAGGGCCTTTCTGCCAGCGCCCAGGGTTTTCAGCACCGCAATCAGGTCATAGCGGCTGCGGCAATAGTGGCTCATCGCCACCGCCACAGCGGCGATCGACAGCAGCAAGGTAAGCAGCGCCGAAAGCAGCAGGAACTGTTGGGAACGCTGTAGCGATTTGCCTAGCGCGCTGCCGGACTCCTCCAACCCATACCAGCGCTGATCGGGTTTGAGCTGCGGTTTGAGGCGTTCTTCATAGCGTTGAATATCGGTTGGCGCACCGGCAAACATATAACGGTAGGTCAGGCGGCTGCCCGGCTGTACCGCTCCGGTTTTACCCACATCCGCCAGGTTGATGATAATGCCAGGCGCAGTCTGGAACGGATTGAAGCCAGAATCCGGCTCCTGCACGATTTCACCGGCGATGCGTAACGTGGTATCCCCCACCTCCAGATTGTCGCCGACCTTGATATCCAATAATGCCAACAGGCGCGGAGCCACCAACACGCTGCCCGGCACAGGTTTGAGATTGGCTGGCAGGGTTTCCAACTGCCCATACAGCGGATAGGCCGCATCGGTAGCCTTGACGTTGGCCAGTAGCGGACGATCCCCCGCGTAGGTCATGGTAGTAAAAGAGAGCTGGCGGCTGACTTTCAGCCCCTGTTGCTGGGCATCTAGCAGCCAGCCTTCCGGCACCGGGCGCGCGGTACGCAATACCCGATCCCCGGCGATAAAGTCGCGGCTTTGCTGGCTCAAGCCTTTGTCCATACGATCGCTGATGCTGCCCAGTGCCAACACGCAGGCGACCGATAACGTCAGCGCCAGCCAGACGATCAGCAGCGAAGGCGATCGCCATTCACGCCAGAACCAACGCCAAATCATGCTTCCTCCCACAGCTTGCCTTCACGCAAGCGCAGCCGCCGCTGACAGCGAGCCGCCAGGGTCTCGTCATGGGTGACCAGGATCAGTGTGGTGGCGAAATCGCGGTTGAGGGAGAACAGCAGATCGGCTATGCGCTCACCGGTCTGGCGATCCAGGTTGCCGGTGGGTTCATCGGCGAACAGCACCCGTGGGCGACCACTGAACGCCCGTGCCAGCGCCACACGCTGTTGTTCCCCACCGGAAAGTTGCGCTGGCAGGTGGCTAAGACGCTTGCCTAACCCCAGCTGTTCCAGCAGTTGCACCGCTTGGTCCCGGCTTTGACGATCGCTTTCGCCACGCAGCAGCGCGGGGAGTTGTACGTTTTCCAACGCGTTCAAGGTGGGGACCAGCATGAAAGACTGGAACACAAAGCCGACGTTTTTAGCCCGCAGCGCAGCGCGCCCTTCTTCATCCAGCGCGGTCAGCGATTCCCCCAGCAGGCTAACTTCTCCTTCGCTGCCGTCGTCCAGCCCGGCAAGAATGCCCAACAAGGTCGATTTGCCTGAACCGGACTCGCCGATCAGCGCAATTGTCTGTGCGGGTTTGACAACCAGCTCGACTCCGGTAAGGATGGTAAGCTGATGCTCACCCTGACCAACGTGTTTACTAAGATGATGAACTTCAAGAACGTTTTCCGCTGGCATCTTCCCTTCCTTTTGCTGTTGGGATTATTCAGTTTACGTGCTGTCGCTGCCGATACCTTATTGATTTTGGGCGACAGTTTAAGTGCTGGCTATCGGTTGCCGGTAGCGCAGGCCTGGGCAACTCGCCTGGCCGATGAGTGGCAGAAACAACCTGGCCACCCGACCGTGGTCAATGCCAGTATCAGCGGTGACACCGCCGCTCAGGGGCTGGCACGCTTGCCCGAGCTGTTGAAACAACATCAACCCCGCTGGGTGCTGATCGAGCTGGGTGCCAACGATGGTCTGCGCGGCTTCCCGGCTGCGGATATCGAGCGCGATCTCAACCAGATTATCACGCTGGTTTTGCAGGCGGGGGCCAAACCGCTGCTGATGCAAATTCATATTCCGCCAAACTATGGCCGCCGCTACACCGAGGCTTTCGGTGCGCTGTATCCTGCGTTGGCCAAGCAGTTCGACATTCCGCTGTTGCCGTTTTATATGGAACAGGTGGTGATCAAACCGGAATGGATGCAGGATGACGGTTTGCACCCCAATCAGGATGCCCAGCCGTTTATCGCCACCTGGATGGCGCAACAGTTGGAACCACTAGTTAAACATGAGTCTAACTGAATAGGGTTAGCTACTAGGTAAAGTTATGCAAAAAGCGGTATTGATAACCGGCTGTTCCAGCGGGATAGGATTGATTGCAGCGCAAGATCTGCGTAACCGTGGCTATCGCGTGCTGGCCGCCTGCCGTAAGCCGGAAGACGTGGAAAATATGCGCCAGCTCGGGCTTGAAGGCATCGAACTGGATCTGGACGATAGCGCCAGCGTAGAACGCGCCGCCGCACAGGTGATCGAGCTGACCAACGGGCGGCTGTACGGTCTGTTCAACAATGCCGGTTTCGGCGTTTACGGCCCGCTCAGCTCGATTTCACGCCAACAGCTGGAACGGCAATTCTCCGCCAACCTGTTTGGCACCCACCAGCTCACCCAGTTGCTGCTGCCAGCCATGCTGCCGCACGGTGAAGGGCGCATTATTCAGACCAGTTCGGTGATGGGGTTAATCTCCAGCGCCGGGCGTGGGGCCTATGCCGCCAGCAAATTTGCGCTGGAAGCCTGGTCGGACGCATTGCGCATGGAGTTGCACGGCAGCGGCATTCAGGTCAGCCTGATCGAGCCAGGCCCGCTGACGACCCATTTCACCCAGAACGTCAATCAGGCACAGAGCGATAAACCGGTGCACAACCCGAGTATCGCCAAGCGTTTGACGCTGCCTGCCGAAGCGGTGTTACCGAAGCTGCGCCATGCGCTGGAAAGCCCTAAAGCCAAGTTGCGCTACCCGGTCACCCTGCTGGCTCATACCATGAGCATCCTGCGCCGCCTGCTGCCGGGCCGTGCGCTGGACTGGCTATTGCGCAGTAATGGTTAAGCAAACGGGGGCTAAGGGTTGAAGCTCGCCGCTTTGCCCCCATTTAGAATAGATTGGCTCCGCAAGATCAGATTAGAGAGAAACCATGCTAGCTCAAACCGTTGTTGATATTAACGAAACTAACCTGCACCAAACGCTGGAACAGTCCATGTCCCAACCGGTGCTGTTCTACTTCTGGTCAGATCGCAGCCAGCACTGTCTGCAGCTCACCCCGATACTGGATAAACTGGCGGCGGAATACGCGGGTCAGTTCGTTCTGGCGAAGGTGGATTGCGATGCCGAGCAGGCGATCGCCGCCCAGTTTGGCCTGCGTTCCCTGCCAACCGTCTATCTGTTCAAGGATGGTCAGCCGGTTGATGGTTTCCAAGGGCCGCAGCCGGAAGAGATGATCCGCGAATTCCTGCAGCGTTTCCTGCCAAAAGCCGAAGACCTCAAGCTGGCAGAAGCCACCGAACTGTTACAGGAAGACCGTGCTGCAGAAGCGCTGCCTTTACTGAAAGACGCCTGGAGTCTCAGCAATCAGCGCAGCGATATCGGCCTGACGTTGGCGGAAACCCAGATCGCCCTGAACAAGACGGATGATGCCGAAGCGGTGCTGGCGACCATCCCATTACAGGATCGCGATACCCGTTACCTCGGCCTGGTCGCGCAGATTGAGCTGATGAAGCAGGCCGCCGATACGCCGGAAATTCAGCAGTTGCAGCAGCAGGTTCAGCAACAGCCGGAGAACGTCGAACTTGCCGTGCAGTTAGCCTTGCAACTGCATCAGGTTGGCCGTAACGAAGAGGCTCTGGAATTGCTGATGGGTCATCTGAAAAAGGATTTGGCGGCGGCTAACGGTAGCGCCCGCAAGACCTTGATGGATATCCTGGCCGCACTGGGGACTGGCGATGCGCTGGCCGCCAAATATCGCCGCCAGCTGTATTCACTGCTGTATTAATCGAACGTGGGCGCAGCCGCACGGTTGCGCCCTGCATCCAACATCAAGCCTCCTGCGCCGGTTTCCCCTCTTTGACGAACAACATAGCGATAAAGCCCACCACCGTGATCATCGCGGCAAAATAGAAGCCCGCATTCAGCGTCCCCGTGCTGTCGGCAATAAAGCCGGTCACGTAAGGCGCAAAGATCGACGCCGCCATACCAAAGAAGTTATACAGCCCGAAAGCGGTACTGAGCGCGGCTCGCGGTGCATTGTCTGCCACCAGTGCAATCAGTACCGGGTTGAGGCTGATTTTGCCGATAAACCCATACAGCACCAATACGCCAATCAACGCCGCTTCACTGGTGGAATAAACGATGCCGAAGATCGCCAGCAGTGAGAAAGGCAGCATAAACAGCACCACCGGTTTTCTACGGCCCAGCTTGTCGGAAATATAGCTGCAAATCAGCGTCCCTAGCACCGAAATCCACGGTACGATGGAGGCGATGCTGGCGGCGTGCACAATATCCATACCGCGTTCTTTTTGCAGGTAATACGGCAGCCAGGTAATAATCACGAAGAAGCCGTAGATCGAACAAAAGATGGTGATGTAAGCCATCAGCAGGTTACGGTTTTTAAACAGATCCAGGAAGCTGAATTCGCTCTTTGCCGCCGCCGTTACTGGAGTGTCGCTGGCACTTTGCGGCGCTTTTTCCCGAATGAAAAACAGCATCAGCAGCGCCACAATAAACACCGGAACCGCCATCGCCAGGAACGGCATCTTCCACGAAGTATGAAAGTGTTCGATCATAAAGCTGGAAAGGTAATACCCCAGCGCGATACCGAACGACATCCCACTACCGATCACCGCACTGCCCAAGGTGATCCATTTCTTGGGGATGGCCTCGGAAGAAAGCGCATACTGCGGGCCATAATAGACGCCTTGCGAAGCACCGGTCAGCATCCACAGTACGATGAAAATCAGAAAGTTGGATGAGATGCTGACGGCAGCGATAAACAGCGCAAACAGCATAAAGCCGCTAACCAGAATGCGTTTTCTGCCCAGGCGGTCGCCCAATAGTCCGGCAGGCACCTGTAAAATGGTGTAGGTCAGAAAGAACAGGCTGCTGATTAAGCCCAGATGGCTTTTTGACAGCCCGAACTCGGTTTGGATCTGCGGCATGATGGGGCTAAGTACCGAACGCCCGGCATAGATAACAACCCAGCCGAGGAAGAAGATCACGACGGTTTTAATCCAATAGGGCATTCGCTCTGTTTTTATAGTTTGCATATTCATTTTCCCTTGGTTAATGGGCCGCTCGGCCCATCCAGTATTACGGCGTAATTAATGTCCCCGCAGTGCCTGCCAGTACCGACTCGATATCCTGCAAGGCACCGATATGTGCCACCTTGCCGCTACGCTGCACAAAGCGGCTGACCGCCATGATTTTTGGCCCCATCGAGCCATCGGCTACCGCCATCGGGGCCAGCTCTTGGGTGGTGGCCGAACGGATGGCTTTTTGCTGCGGGGTGCCCCAGTGCTGATACACCGCATCCGCATCGGTAAGGATCACCAGGTGATCGGCATCCAGGGCTTCGGCCAGTAACGCAGAGGCCAGATCCTTGTCGATCACCGCTTCGCTGCCGACCATCCCCTGTGCGCTGGCCACCATCGGAACGCCGCCACCGCCGTTGCAAATCACGATGTGGTTTTTCGCCAGCAGCAGATTGATCGCTTCAATATCGATAATCTTTTTCGGTTCAGGGGAAGGCACCACCCGGCGCAGGTATTTCCCATCCAGCTTCATGCTCCAGCCATACTTATTTTCCAGCTCGGCTTGCTGCTGTGGCTCATAAACCGGCCCGATAAATTTACTGGGTTCCCGATACGCCGGATCTTCGCTGTCCACCAAGACGCGAGTCAGCAATGTGGACACCGGCTGAGCCGGATGGAACGCCCCTAGCTGCTGCGCCAGCATATAGCCGATCATGCCCTGGCTTTCTGCCACCAGAATGTCGAGCGGATAAGGGGGAACATCGCGATAGGACAGGTTTTGTAACGCCAACAGCCCCACCTGTGGGCCGTTACCGTGCACGATGGCGATGCGGTATTTCTTGGCCAGCTTGCCAATGGCATCGGCAATTAACGCAATGCTCTGGTACTGATTCTCTGCAGATAACACCGCGCCACGCTTTAACAGGGCGTTGCCCCCCAAGGCAATTACTAAAGTTTCCATTCAGATACCCATTTTCAAGTAATAGCAGCCCATACCGAACGGCATTCGGCATGGTTTTCCGCTGATAAATTAATAAAGACGATTGATTGCCATCGCGCCCAACCAGACGCCCAATAGCGTGTCCGCACCGGAAAAATGGCCAGTTGCCAACATGTCGTTGATGGCCGCGGGTAATTCTTGAGGCCTGAGTAAGGCGCGTGCCAGAAGTTGTACCGGGGTGGAGAAGATCCCCTGCTCGGCAAACTGCAAATAGTGGACGCTGACCAAGGTGGTCAACTGGTTTAAAGGTTGGCTGGCGGCAAAAAAGGACGGCAACCTTACGACATCCACGCGGCTATCAAGATGAGCCGCCAACAACATGCCCAGCACCGTGTCATCATTGCTTGGCGTCAAGCCAGGGCCTTTGCCAAGCACGGCGCTCCAGTCTACTTTCTGCCCCAACAACCAGGCGGTAAAGTGCTGCTGTAGCTCGCGAATTTCCAGGCAATGCGGCTGGTCAACCAGGCTATCCAGGCGGCCAAACAGGCCGGTCTGGGCGTCAACATCGGCCAGCGCGGCAGCCAATGGCGGCAACGCAATTTCTCCACTCACCTTCAGGCAGAGATCCAAACACCTCCCCTGGCGGTAGATGGCAATGTCCTCGAGCTCAATCCCCGCCGGTGAAAGCTGGCAATGCTGGGCCGCAGGCAGGCTGTCAAAGATTTCGTCGAAGTCGTCGTCGCCAATTTCCCAGCCCATCGGGCTAAGCCCACGCCCTTCACGGTGCAACGTCAGTAGCCGATCGTTAGGCGAGAGAAAGTTGATGGCATTGTTGAAACGCCCCACGCAACGTAGCAGCCCGTAATCTTGCGTGGCATAGCGGCTAATGGCTAATGCGGTAATGTCCATAACTTGCTCCCTAGCCCGGAGTCTCCTCCGGGCGAACCGGTTGTTACGCGCTGATGCCCAGTTTTTCTGCCAGCGCTTCGATGGCTTTTTCAAAGCAGCCCAATGGAGCACGCACGGTACCGGCACCAATCTGTCCAACCCCGGCTTCACGGTGGGCAATCCCGGTGTTGATCAACGGCGTGATACCGGTTTCCACCACCCGACGGGCATCCAGCCCCAGGCAAGCGCCCTGGAAGTCCCAGGTTGGGATTTGCAGCATCATGTTGCGTTCCAGGTAAATCTCGGCCATCTCTTCGGAGATATCGGTCGCGGCGCTCATGCCACCGGCGGCTCCGACAAAGCGGGTCACGCCAGGCGCGGCGACCATGGCCGCACCGCCAATGCCGAAGGTCTCGGTAATGGCGCTGTCGCCAATATCCGGGTTGGCGTCGGCCTGGCTATAGCCGGAGAAGAACAGGCCTTCCGGCGTATTGACCGGCGCGGTAAACCATTGGTCGCCCATGCCGCTGATCTTGACGCCAAAGTTTTTGCCGTTACGGGTCATCACCGTCACGATGGTGCCTTGCTTAATCTCGGCCCCGGCATCCATGGCCGCCTTGCAATAGGCCATCGCCAGGTTGAGGAAGAACTGGTCGGTAATGCTGAGGAATTGCATGACCTTGGCCAGCTCAACGTTGTCCCGCTCAAGCAGGCTGATTTTCGGGGCTAACAGACGCATCAGCAGCGCCGACGCCGCGATATTACGCTGGTGGAACTCGTCCCCCATGGTGATGGCCTGAGCCATGACGGCGGTAAGATCGATCCCTTCATCAAAGGTGGCCAGTACCTCTTTCAGTACCGGTGCCAATGAGTCACGCATCCAGCACAGGCGAGCCTGCACGTCTGGCCCATAGGCACCAAAGCGCATCACCTTACCGATCCCTTCGTTCAGGTTGCAGTAGGCATGGTTGCCATGAACGGTGTTTTTCACCACCACCAGCGGCATATGCGCCGAGGTGATGCCCCCCATCGGGCCAACGGCACTGACGTTATGGCAAGGGATGAATTCAATCTCACCCTTTTCCAGCAGCGCCAACGCCTGCTGCTCGCTTTCGGCCCACTGCTCAAACAGGCAGGCCCCAATGCAGGCACCGCGAACCGGGCCACTCATTTCCGCCCAGGTGACCGGCGGGCCGGCATGCAGCAATTTTCTCCCCTGTGCCAACTGCGGGATCAGGTTTTTAGCTAAATCAACATCCTGCCAATGTGGGCGGGCTTCACGGATCCTGGCGATAACGGCAGCGTTTGCTTGTTCAATAGTTGCGTACATATCAATCCCTTACTTTAAATTTTTCAGTATGTTAGCCAATCGTTGATTACCACCGGCCACCGGGGCCCATTGGTAATGCACCACTGAAATTTCGTTGGTTTGCAGATCGTCGGCAAAGCTACGCAGGCCTGCATTGATCACGGAAACACCGGCCAGCATGGCGGGTGCGGGTTCGTTAGTACCCAGCGCAGGAGGGGCGATTAACTGGCAGGCCAGCGCTACCGCTTCAGGCAGCGAATTCATCACGGCAATGCCCGCCTCGTTGAGCGTGGCAATCTGTTTGGAACGCTGCTGGGGATCTTGTTCGGTGCCTGTCACCGTGGCGATAACTGCCAGCGGATGGGCCGCACCACGCTTTTCGCGTACTCGTTTGACTTCGGTAGCCAAGGAATCTGCGGGATCTTCCTGGGCGCCATAGCCAATCACCACATCCAGCAGCAACACGCCAATCTGCGGCTGCTGAGCAAGGCGAGCGATTTCCTGATTACGGGTAGACGGGTCGATCATTGGGTGCGGTTTACCCTGGGTATAGAAATCGTCCCCCATATCGATAATGCGGTGCCCGTCGGCGTTGAGCATTGAGCCATGCTGATGCTTGCTGTCGGCCTCCACGCCCAGCCGATCGGCCAGCAACATGGCGCATTCCGCTGCCAGCGTGCCACCGGCGTACAGACCGGAGATTTTGCCACCGCATACCGCAGGTTGCTGTGCGGCCATTTGCTGCACGTTTGCCAACATTGCTGCCAGGCGTGCAGCCTCATCCAATGTAGTGGCGAAGGTGATGTTATCTTCCTGCTTCAGTGCGTTCCTGGCGCCAAGGAACAACGCGACAACCGGTTTGCCAAGGGTCTTCATCTCATCGATAACCCGTTGACGTACCGCTTCGGCCGGAGGCTTGGAGACAAACGCCAACACCTGGCTTTGCGGATCGGCCGCCAACATACGCAGTGCGGTGATAGCGCTGATACCACCGATTTCGGCGGTTAAATCACGCCCGCCCAAGCCAATGGCATGAGAGACACCCTGCCCGGCCAGGGTAATTTGTGAGGTCAGCTCCTGGATACCCGTTCCCGAGGCGCCAATGATGCCGATCATGCCTTTGGGGGCGACGTTGGCAAAGGCCAGCGGTGCCCCGGCAATATTGGCCGTGCCGCAGTCTGGCCCCATCACAATCAGGCCCTTGTCGCGCGCCTTGGTTTTTAGCGCCACTTCCTGCTCAACGCTGACGTTGTCGGAAAACATCATCACGTTGCAGCCATCGTCCAGCGCCTGATCGGCCAGTTGCGCGGCATATTCCCCTGCAATGGAAATCAGCACCATATTGGCATCCGGCAGCTTCTGCCGCGCCATGCGCCAGCTGCGTGCCTTGAGCAAGCGTTTTCCGCCCTGCTGCCCCTGGGCAATGGCTTTCAACGCCAGGTCTAACGCTTCACCGATCTGTACAGTGATGCTGTCATCGGCAGATTCCGCCTTGATGGCCACGCAAATATCATTGGGGGTCGCTTCACTGAATTGCGGATGCCAGAAACCGGTCGCTTCGAGTAGGGATTTATTGGCCGGTGTCCCCATCATGACCGATATTTCTTCGACGTTGGGTGATTCGCTAAGCTTGCGGGAAATTAGCATCAGGCTGACGGAATCCTGAAAGCTCCCTTTTTTTATAAAAGCATGGATCATAGTGATATCCTTAAAACAGCATGTGAACTTCGCAATGGGCGTTCTCAGATATTTTTAGCAACCTATTTACAGACCCCATATTCTTATTGGCCAAGCTACAAATAAAACCCGTTGACGAAGGTGAGTCTCATCACACTTTGCCCATTGTTAGAAAAAATCATCAAGTCCGGCGGTAATTAATTAAATTCAATCATCAGAAACACGGCGCTTTGTTAAAAATAATCTAACAATGGTAATGCCATTCAATGAAAATTTAAGCCAATAAAACAATAGCCGTCTGGATCACATTATTCCCTTGCTATGTTTATACAGTAGGAGACAGAGATAGTTTAAATAAACCGTAGTAACGAAAGGACTGTCTATGAAAGTCTCTAAGCAGCAACTGCACCAACTGATTCAAAATAAAATTCATTCTGCAGGCCTAAGCCAGGAACACGCCGGGATTGTCGCGGACGTTTTGGTCCATGCGGATGCGCGCGGGATCCATTCCCACGGCGCGGTGAGGGTGGAATATTATTCTGAACGCATCAGCAAAGGCGGCACCAATAACGACCCGCATTTCACCTTTGAAAAAACCGGCCCTTGCAGCGCAGTTTTTGATGGCGACAACGGTGCCGGGCACGTCGCAGCCAAGCTGGGTATGGACCACGCCATCGAAATGGCGAAAGAGAACGGCGTAGCGGTGGTAGGCGTTCGCCGCATCGGCCACAGTGGTGCGCTGTCTTACTTTGTGCAACAGGCCGCCCATGCGGGCATGATTGGCATATCAGTGTGTCAGTCGGATCCGATGGTCGTCCCATATGGCGGCGCAGAGGTCTATTACGGCACCAACCCTATCGCTTTCTCGGCTCCGGCCGAAGGCGACGACATCATGACCTTCGATATGGCCACTACGGTTCAAGCCTGGGGCAAGGTGCTGGATGCTCGCTCACGCAACGTGCCAATCCCGGATACCTGGGCGGTAGACAGCGAAGGCAATAACACCACCGATCCTTTCGCCGTCAGCGGACTGTTGCCTATCGCCGGGCCAAAAGGTTACGGCCTGATGATGATGGTCGATATTCTATCCGGCGTGTTGCTTGGCCTGCCGTTCGGCAAACACGTCAGTTCGATGTATCACGATTTAAGCGCAGGCCGGGAATTGGGCCAACTGCATATCGTGCTCAACCCAAGCTATTTCACCAACGAAGTGACCTTCCGCAAACATATCAGCCAGGTAATGAGAGAACTGAACGAGATCAAACCGGCGCCTGGCGTGAAACAAGTGCTCTACCCTGGCCAGGGTAGCCATATGCGTGAAATAGAAAATGAAAAGAATGGCATCGATATTGTTGACGACATTTATCAATACCTGATTTCTGATGATATTTACCAACGTTCCTACGACCATAAAGATCCGTTCGCCAGTTAATCGTCAGATCAATTAAATCAGGCGGAGAAAAGCTATTTTCACCGCCATTTCCCTTATCAACCCTCCCGACAAAGCTGAGTTGGCGCATGTCTCAGGGACGTTACAAGCAGGCAGATAAATATGAAGAATTTCCAACAAGAAATTAGTGAAACTTCTGGCTGGTTATCCAAGATCGGGGCAGATCCCAGCGGCGGCATGACGCGTTTGCTGTATACCCCTGAGTGGGTGGAAGCCCAACAGGCGCTGAAGCAGGCTTTTGAAACCGCCGGTCTGGCGACCTCTTTTGATGCCGTCGGCAATTTATCCGGCCGCCTGCAGGGCAGCAAATATCCCGATCAGGTGATCCTTTCTGGCTCGCATATCGATACGGTCGTCAACGGTGGCAACCTTGATGGTCAATTTGGCATCGAAGCCGCCTATCTGGCGATCAAACATCTGAAAGAGACCTACGGCGCGCCATTACGCACGCTGGAAGTCATCTCGCTGGCCGAGGAGGAAGGCAGCCGTTTCCCTTACGTTTTCTGGGGCAGTAAAAACATTATCGGCTCCGCTCGCCCGGAAGAAGTCAAAAGCATCTGTGATGCCAAAGGCGTGAATTTCGTTGACGCCATGCATAGCGCAGGCTTTGACTTCCGCCCGCAAGACCAGCCGCTGCGCAAAGATATCGCCGCCTTCGTTGAACTGCATATCGAGCAGGGCAAAGTGTTGGAGACCGAAGGAAAAACCATTGGCGTAGTCACCAGCATCGTCGGCCAGCGCCGTTACGATATCAAACTCAAGGGCGAGGCCAACCACGCGGGCACCACGCCGATGGGTTACCGTAAGGACACCGTTTATGCCTTCAGCCGGATCTGCTGCGAATCCATCGCCAAGGCCAAAGCGGAAGGCGACCCGCTGGTGCTGACCTTTGGCAAGGTCGAGCCCAAGCCTAACACCGTCAACGTCGTGCCTGGTTTCACTCATTTCACCCTGGATTGCCGCCACACCGACAAAGCAACGCTGTTGCGTTTTACTCAGGAGATCGAAGCCGATATTCAGCGCATCTGTGCCGAAATGGGCATCGAGGTCGAGATCGACCTGTGGATGGATGAAACGCCGATCCCAATGGACAAACAGCTGCTGGCCTGCGTCAGCCACCTGTGTGAAAGCCATAAGATGAACTACCGCATGATCCACAGCGGTGCTGGCCATGACTCACAGATTTTTGCCCCGCACGTGCCGACGGTGATGATGTTTGTGCCAAGCATTGCCGGTATCAGCCATAACCCGGCGGAGAAAACCGAACTGTCAGATCTGGCCGAAGGGGTGAAAATTCTGGCGCATACCTTATACCAACTGGCCTATACCGAGCAGGGAGCCCGCCTATGAGCAACAGCAAAGCCTCTTCCAACACCGGGTTTGACCCGCTGTATTGGAAAAAAATCGTGGTGGTCCTGTGTCTGGGCTGGGCGGTGATCTGGATTTATCGCACGGTGCTGACACCGATCTTCCCTGAGATCCAGGCAACCATCGGCTCGCATTCCAACGCCGAGATGGGCCTGATCGCCAGCTTCTACTTCTTTGCCTATACCGGGATGCAAATCCCCGCCGGGATCCTGGTGGATAAGTTCGGCAAGAAGGTGGTGCTGATCCCAGGCTTTTGCCTGTTTATCATCGCCACCTTGCTGATCGGTAACGCCACCAGCCTGACCATGATCTACGCCGGTAGCCTGCTGGCCGGGATGGGCTGTGGCTCTTACTACGGCTCGGCATACTCGCTGTCATCAGAAAACATTCCGCTGGAACGCCGTGGTTTGGCCACCGCCATTATCAACAGCGGTTCCGCGCTGGGGATGGCCATTGGCCTGATCGCTTCCAGCCTGCTGGTGAAAAGCATGGGGATGAACTGGCAAATCATGCTGTTTATCATCACCGGCCTGCTGGTGGTAATGACGGTGGTGTTCTTCCTGGTGATCAAGGGGGGCTCCTACACCGCCTCTCTGGCCGCCAGCCCGGCAGCCGCTGCGGCCACGCCAGTGGAAGAGACCGAGGAAGTCAGTGGGCTGTTCAGCCTGCGGATGATTTCCGCCTACGTGATGTATTTCGCCACCTGCTATGGCTACTACATGATCGTGACCTGGCTGCCTTCCTTCCTGCAGCAGGAACGTGGGTTCGAAGGCGTGGCCATCGGCTTCTCTGCCGCGCTGGTGGCCTTCGCCTCCGTACCAGGGGCGCTGTTCTTCAGCCGCATGTCTGACCGTTTCCGCGCCAAGAAAGTGCAGTTGATCATCTTCTTGCAAATCTGTGCCGCCGTGACGCTGGTCTGCACCGTGATCTCACCGGACTCCACCACCCTGCTGGTCAGCCTGATCCTTTACGGCCTGCTCGGTAAGCTGGCGGTGGATCCGATCATGATCTCCTTCGTGGCAGATAACGCTCCGAAGAAAGGCTACGGCACCAGCTTTGGCGTGTTTAACTTTTTCGGCATGTCCTCTTCAGTGATTGCTCCATTCCTCACCGGGGTGATCTCCGACAGCACCGGCTCCAAGGTGATGGGGTTCTATATCTCCGCCGCCATCCTGCTGATCGGTACCGTGATCTTCTTTACCGTCAACGTATTGATGAAGCAGAAAAACAATCGCCAAACGGCGGCACAGGCATAATTTTTGTTGTAGGGCTACGGCCCTGACTAATCAGGAGAATTACCGTGGGTTATATCAATAATCAGATTGGCTATCCAAAAGATATCTTGGCTTCGCGCTCGATTATCAAACGCGACAACTATGCCGTGATCCCACCGGATGGCCTGGTGCGTAACATCATTCCTGGCTTTGAGAATTGCGACGTCACCATTCTTGCCACCCCGAAACTGGGCGCCACTTTTGTCGATTATCTGGTGACGCTGCATGATGGCGGCCGTAACCAGCAAGGCTTTGGCGGTGAAAATATTGAAACCTTGGTCTACGTTATCGAAGGTAACATCACCGCGTCAGCCGACAGTACCGATTATCCACTCACCACTGGTGGCTATCTGTATTGCCCTGCCGGCGTGATGCTGCGCCTGGAGAACACCAACGGCGGCAAGCCAAGCCAGTTGTTCCTCTACAAGCGAGTCTACAACCGCATCAAGGGCTATGAAGCCCACGTGGTGAGCAACAACGTCAACAAGCTGGAAAGAATTCACTATGAAGGCATGAGCGATGTGATCCTGCAAGATCTGCTGCCGAAGGATCTGGGGTTCGATATGAATATTCATATCCTCTCCTTCAAGCCAGGTGCCAGCCATGGCTATATCGAAACCCACGTGCAGGAACATGGGGCGTATATTCTCAGCGGTGCTGGGATGTACAACCTGGATAACGAGTGGATCCCGGTCAAGAAAGGGGATTACATCTTTATGGCCGCCTATGTTCCGCAAGCAGGCTATGCGGTGGGCCAGGAAGAGTTCAGCTATATCTACTCGAAAGACTGCAACCGCGACGTCGACTTCTAAACCCGCTTCAAGGCCACGCTCCATGTAGTGTGGCCTCAGATTGATGACAAAGTGGTAATATTGCTGAATTGGTCGGGATCTATCTATACCAGTATTTGCTAACCCATTGATTATCCAGACGGGCGCAGCATGCAGCGCCCCTACATGTGTGCCGGGCATGCTCAGCAGCTCGGGGGTGAAAGTCCCCTGTCCAGCCTGATGGTGGCGAAGGACTAGTGAAGCGCAAGGGCGTCGCCGCG